>Ga0256406_1000347_pt1 | contig 86782 bp, 51 predicted proteins | sample RumenRJG_03DNA_FD_185986 | JGI IMG/M metagenome (GOLD analysis project Ga0256406, IMG submission 185986) | Bovine rumen microbial communities from Lethbridge, Alberta, Canada - RJG_03 | ecosystem: Host-associated > Mammals > Digestive system > Stomach > Rumen | place: Canada: Alberta | collected...
GTCCGTCGAGGTAGGCCTGCTGGGCCTCAGTGAGTCCGGCCGACTTGGCATTCTCATCACAGAACCATGTCTTGCGCTTGTCGGTAGCGGGAATGCTGTTGTAGAGCTTCTTGTTGATGCGGCGCCAGGCTCCCACCGTGGCATAGCCGTAGCAGAGCGAACCCATGTGGGAAGGCCAGTTGACGATACCCGACTTCACGACATCGTCGGTCTCCTCGATCTTGATGCCCCACAGCCAGTCGGACTCGCTGAGGGAGTTGAAGGAGGGCACGCCCGCCTCGTCGAGCGACTTGGGGGTGCAGCCGCTGTTCTGAATCACATACTGGGCATCGGCGGCGGCATCGTTCCAGCGGTTCATCACCAGATAGACACGGGCACGGATGGCGTGAGCCACGCTGCTGTCGACATAACGCTTGTCGGCACGCTTCACGCCACTGGCGTCGAGCAGGGCGATAGCACGGTCGAGGTCGGAGAGGATCTGGGCATAGGACTGTGCCACCGTACCGCGGGCGCAACCGCTCGTTGAGGCTTCGTCCGCATTCTTCTCCGTGATGATGGGCACACCGGCGGCCTTCGTCGGGTCTACCTGGCTGTAGGTCTTCTGATAGATCTGTATCAGGTTGAAGTAGTCGAAGGCACGTACGGCCAAGGCCTGTGCCAGGTAATACTGGAGCTTGCTGTCAGTGGTAGCGGAGTCCACAGTGGCACAGACGGAGTTGGCTGCCTTGATCTGATTGTAGAGTGTACCCCAGATCTCTCGGTCGTTGCCGTAGGTGTAGTCGATATTGTCGTAGGTGAGCGAGAAGCCAAACCAGTTGTAGCCAATATTGTCACTCACCATGTCCACGCCACGGCTTTCCAAGTGGAGCATGATGCTGGGATAGCCGAAGTCGGAATGGGCTTCTCTGATGGCCTGAAACTGTGAGAAGGCCGAAGTGACGGCGTTGACGCTGGCTTCAAGACGGTCGGGATTGTCTTCCACGGCCTCCGATTTCTCTTTGCTGGTGAGGGTGTTTCCTAAGGGCTCGGTGTCGAGACAGCCGGCCAACAAGAAAGGCACCGCAGACAGCAGAATATATTTTGATATTCTCATAAGATTCTCTTTTTAAATTAATGGTTTCTTTGGCTTAGAACACGATCTTTATACCACCCGAAATGGTGCGGCGCGCTGCGTACCATGCAGAAGACACATAGATGCGGCCGATGCGCGGGTCGAGACCCTGACGGGCAGAGAAGATCCAGAGATTCTCGGCGGAGCCGAAGACGCGGACGCTCTGCAGGCCGATGTGGCGGATGAGGGTCTTGGGCAGCGTGTAGCCCAACGTGATATTGTCGATAGAGAAATAGTCGGAACTCTTATACCAGCGGTCGGAAGCGCTGTTGGCATACTGGTCGGACACGTCTACGCGGGGCACGTCGGTATAGCGGTTCTCGGGTGTCCATGCGTTGAGGATGTCCTGGTGCCAGTTCTGACCTGCCGAGAAGGTGGTACCACCCGAGGCCATGAGGTCCTGGTAGCCCTGGTCGTAGATGCGGCCACCAAGCTGGAAGCTGGTCTGCAGACTGAAGTCGAAGCCCTTCCAATAGAGCTGGGTGCCCAGGCCACCGTAGAAGTCGGGCTGCATGTCGCCGCTCTTCTTGCGGTTGTAGGTATAGGCGTTGTTGTAGTCGGTGGTCGACTCCTCTACATAGTTGCCGTTGGCATCGGTCACAGGGTTGCCGTCGGCATCGGTCTTCACGCCGGTGTAGAGGGCCAAACCGGTCTCGGGATCCACTCCCTCGTAATGGGGGAGATAGAGCTCATAGAGAGGATCGCCCTCCTTGAGGATGCGGTAGCCGCTGACATACTGTCCGTCGGTATAGTCGGGCGAGAGCTTGTGCACCTTGCTGGTCTGGAAAGTTCCGTTGAAGGAGACGGTCCAAGTGAAGTCGGGCTTCTTGAAGATGTCGTAGTTCACGTCGAACTCGAGTCCGTAGTTGTGGATCGTACCCACGTTGACGGGGATGGTGGTATAGCCATTGGACATGGCCACATTCTTGAAGTCGAGCAGGTTGCTCGTCGAACGATAGTAGAAGTCCAAGGCTCCGTTGAGACGGCCGCCGAAGAAGGCATAGTCCACACCGAAGTCGAAGGCATTTGTCTTCTCCCACTTCAGGTCGGGATTGCCCTTATAGGCCAGCACACCGTCGGAGAACACGCCGTTGGCACCCGTGAGGTTATACTGGTCGGTATAGGCATAGAAGGTGTGGTAGGAGGGCGAGGCGTCGAGCGTGGAGGCCAGGTGGTTGTCGTTGCCCGTCTGGCCAAACGAGCCGCGCACCTTCAACTGGTTGAGCCAGTCGACGTCGGCAAGCCAGTTCTCTTTCTTCATGTCCCATCCGAGACCGAAGTTGTAGAAGTCGCCCCAACGGTTGTCGGAAGAGAAGGCCGAGGTACCGTCGTGGCGGTAGCCCAAGTTGAAGAAGAAGCGCTGGTCGAAGTTGTAGTTGCCGGTGAAGAAGAAGCCGGCTGTGCGATACTGGTCTACGGTGCCTCCGCCCGTACGCTGGTCGATGACGTTGCCCACGGTGTAGTCGCTCTCGCGGTATTTGTTCTGTCCCGAGGCATAGAAGTCGTCGATCTTCAACCGGTAGCCCTCAAAACCGGCAGTCACGTTGACATTGTGCTTGCCGAAGGTATTGAGATAGTTGAGCAGATACTGATGTGTGAAGGCCGTGGTGCGGGTCTGCTCAGAGATGTTCTCACCGCCGTAGCTCGACGACTGGCCATAGAGGCTCGACGAACTGCTGTGGAAGATGGTGTTGTCGCTGTTGAGCGAGATGCGTGCCGTGGCCGTGAAACCGTGGGTCAGGTCGACCTTGGCAAACCAGTTGCCGTTGAAGATGTCGCTGTTGAACTCGCGGAAGTCGTAGAGCAGGTCGCCCTTGGGGTTGGACATCGACATCCAGTTGCGGGTGGAGTTGGATGACTGGCCGTCGCCATAGTCGTAGATTTTCTTGCCGGTGGCCTTGTCGTACATGAGATTGCCGTTGGCGTCGCGCACATACATCGGGTAGATGGGCGCGATGAAGTTGGCGATGTAGAAGGCATTGCCCGACGAATTAGAATACTTATCGCTCTGCTCGTTGGGATAGAGCGAATTGGAGTGGGTGAAGCTGATGTTGGAACCAATGGAGAGCCACTTGGTCACCTTGTACTCTGCGTTGAGACGGGTGTTGAGGCGCTTGAAGCCTGAACCCTCGATGATACCCTGGTCGTTGAGGTAGCCGAAGCTGCCGAAATAGTTGAAGCGGTCGTCGGCACCGGAGATGCTCACGTTGTACTCCTGACGGAGCTTGGTGTCGAAGGTCTGATCCTCCCAGTCGTCGGGCGTGTAGTAATAGGTGCCGTCGCTGTAGCCCAACTTGGCGTTGGGGTTGAGCTTGCCGTTGGTGCCGATGAGATACTCACCCGTGGGTACGGTCCAGATGTTGTAGCCCGTGACGGTCTGCACAGTGCTGTTGGCCAGGTTGTGAGAGGACGAAGCCGTGCGGCCGGCATTGTAGAAATAGCTGTTGTAGTAGGCCTGGTAAAGCGTCTCGTAGTAGGTGCCGGTGTTGCCCAACACCTTGTAGTTGGGCAGCTCGCGCGACACGGCGCCCCACTTGGCATCCACCGTGACGGTGGCCTTGCCCTTTTGTCCCTTCTTGGTGGTGACCATCACCACACCGTTGGCGCCACGTGAACCGTACAAAGAAGTAGACACAGCATCCTTCAGCACGTTGATGCTCTCGATATCCTCCGAGTTGATGCTCGACAGGTCACCGTCGAAAGGCACACCGTCGACCACATAGAGCGGTTCGTTGTAGCCGTTGATGGAGCTCACGCCACGAATGCGGATCGTGGCCGAGGTACCGGGCTGACCGCTGGTCTGCAAGGTCTGCACACCTGAGGCCGTACCGACGAGAGCACTGGAAATATTGCTGATCTGCCGGTTCTCGATCTTGTCGGCCTTGATCTGCGTGGCCGCACCGGTATAAGCCGATTTCTTGGCCGTTCCGTAGGCCACGACCATCACCTCGTCAAGCTCATTGTTGAGACTGCGAAGCTGAATCCTCATATTGGACTGGGCACGCAGGGTCTGCGATGCCATTCCAATATAGGATATCTCCAATTTGGAATTTTGATTTGGAACTGTCAGCGAGAACTCACCATCGGTATTGGTGATCGTACCGGTATTGGTACCCACAACCTTGATGGAAGCACCAATAACGGGGTCTCCCTGATCGTCGGTAACGCTACCCGTTACCTTTGTCTGGGCCATCGTCACTATGCTGACGAAAAGAAGCCCTAAGAAGAAAATAATTCGTTTTCCCATAAACGATCTCTCTCAATAGTTAAACAATATATAAATACACTCTCTGATATGCTTGTGAAAGGAAGTTCGTCTTTACCTGCATTTAATCTACAAGTGGTGGAGCATCCATATTTTTAATATCTGATGGACACGCGTCTCATCACGACGCGAAATCAATCTGTTGCTTGTTTATCCTGAATTTGCCTCTATTAGTCAAGAATGAAAGCTGTCAACTATCACCTTGAAACAAATTGTGAATTTCTGCAAATGTAAATATTTAAAATGAAAAAAACAACAAAAATCTTCAAATTGTTTCAGAATTTAACATATTATACCAAATTTTTAAAGCGATAAAGGGAAATTAAAACAAAGCAGAGATACGTCAACGATGACTTACTGACAGTTGTTTCACGGCCTATACCTGCCGGATGGCATATACGCAAGTAAAGTTAGGAGTTAGAAATTAAGAGTTAGGAGTTAGAAGTTAGGAGTTACGCAAATCATAGATCTTAACTCAATACCCCATCACTTTATGAACTCCTAACTCAAGCAACTCAAAAGCCCAAAAACTAAAACAACTCAAAAACTCAAAAAACTCAAAAAAAATACGGTTTGCCATCTCCTCGACAGCAAACCGCATTTTATAGATTTTGTTGCTAATACAGCGTTATCTCTTCATCACCTTCACGGTCTTTTCACCACGCTTCATCAGGTAGATGCCCTGAGGAGCAGTAGCGTAGTCTACCTTACGGCCGGTAAGGTCGAAGTAGATGGCGGGAACATTGTCGCCAACCTCTACGCTGTTAATGGCTGTGGCGTCGTTGAGAGTAGTGAGACGAACCTTCGAAGAGGGCTGCGTTTGCTGGTCACCATTCACACCCACCACACCAAAGGCATAGGCGGTGTTGGGCTGCAGACCATTGAACACGTAGCTGGTACCCGTTGCTGATTGTGCGGAACCAATCTCAGCGTATGCCCAGTCACGATAAACGAGCGATACATCGTCGAGGTAGAGATAAGTGGTATAAGATGTACCACTGAAGAGCACTCTGATATAATTGGTCTCAGGGAAGGTGAACTTAGCATAGTGAGGCTGACCATCCGACTTAGCCTGAGCTGCACTCTTATAAGATACGCCATCAGCAGAAGTCTGAATCACCATCGTAGCACCACTTCTTGGGATGTAATACCAGAGGTTCAGGCCCAAGGCTGCTGTAGTGTCAGGAACATTGATCTGCAACCACTGCACAGCCTTATTGAGGCGCAAAGAGGGAGCATGCTCACCATAATAATCATCTACGAAAGCAGAAGAGTTGCTCGACCAGTTTTCGGGCATTGTACTACCGTCGAAGTGAGTAGTCTGCTCGCTCTGGCCGTCGAAGGTCGGGTTGTAGAGCGAAACGAGATAGCTGGAAGCGCCATCCATAGCCTCCCAGTTAGCCTGGAATGAGTTTCCGGTGACATTGGTGGGATTCAGCACGGTCACACTCTTCTCGAAGAACTGAGGCTCGGTGGTATTGAACGTAGACGCATTGAATGAAGATACATACTCATTGTAGACTGTGGCTACATAGACGCGGTATGTGGTCTGTGGATTCAGGCCAGTCAATTGCAATGTAGGCTCATTGACGCTGTAGAGCACTGTGTCGGAAGCAGCACCGCCATCGGGAACAATCTTCAACTGATAACCGGTAGCGTCTTTCACCTTGTTCCAAGTGATCGTAGCTTGAGTTCCAGAGATGTTAGAAGCTGCTATGCCGGAGGGAGCACCCAAGCCAGCCTTGGCGCCGCCCAAACGGAAGCTCACAACCTGATCTTTCTCCTGAACATCTGCGAAGGAGAAGAGAATGCTATTGTTCCGCAAGGGGAAGTCGAAAGTACGAACAGAAGAGGTGCCGGGGAAGGCTGCACCAGCGCCAGCCGGAACACGACCATTGGCCTCGACGATGTCTACACGCTGATGGTCATCATCATTGTTGACGATGTTGGCTCCCCAGTACTGACTATTGTATTGGATATGCCAAACCAACATTCCATGTCCGGGAAGATATTTATCGAAGCCAGTCTGCTGACGGTTCTCGATCACGAAGAACTCGCTTGAGCTCTTAGGATTGGTGACGAAGAGGGCTTTGCTGGTCTCTCCAAGACTACCGAGGTTGACAACGGTATCCGTAGAAAGAGAAAGCTCAGTCGGATCCAACCAGCCAAGGCAAGCACGTTCGTAGGCTGTATAGTAAGGAGGCACATAACCACCGTGGTTGTAAGAGCCGCTGCACATAGTGTCCCAATCACCGGGAGTGTACTGGCTATAACTATTCTCTGTATTATAATGATCGGCGAAGCCTAACACATGACCAAACTCATGAACGAACACGCCAATACCGCCATAGTTGCCGTTGGAGCCGTTGATTTCCTGGTTGCAAGCGTAGTGGTCAATGGTTACGCCGTCAAGCTCGATGCTGTTACCCGTATAAGAGAGGTTATAGGAATGAGGCCAAATAGTAGAGGGCTGACCTGAGTCGGCAGCACCATAACCTGCGTAGATTACATAGACGTTGTCGCAATATCCGTCATTATCGGTATCGAACTGCGAGAAATCGATTGTATCGTTGACAGCACGGCATGCATCAGTGACCATCTCAGCAATACGCTTGGAATCATCACCGCCGCCATAACCAACGTTGGCACCATAATAAGTGGAAGCCTTAGAGAGTTTCACCGGGCCTGCGATGACGTACTCGGGCGTATAAAGACCATTGGAAGACTGCTCGTAGAAATCGCGCACGCTACCTACCGAACCGTAAACGTCGGTATAGCCTTTCTGATTGAACTGATTATAATAATGCTGGTAAGCATTGTCCATCGTAGAGAAGCTGACATCGGAGAACTCCACGAGGAGGACAAGTACCTTGCGGTTTCCCGTGGTGGGAATGTTGGTGGTGCGCTGTTTCTGAATGTTGGAAGAGCTGATGTTGAGGGGAGCCCTATTAGACATCAGCGCGTTATACTTGGCACGGGCGGCACGGGCATTGGCCACATAAGCCTGACGGGCCTCGTCGACATTCACTGTGGAAAGGAAACGCACGGCTTCGGCTGAACGGTTGGCGGCATCGGCGGCCTTGATTCCGCTGGAACGCAAGCCTCCGTTGTTCAAAACGGCATATTCATAGTTGCCGGTAGAAGCGTTGAAAACTAAGGGGTAACCATCAGCGGTGAAAGTCTGATGATAATGTTCATCTCCCCAATTCTTAATAGAAATCACGGTGCCGTCGCTTTGATGGGCGCGGATCACACCGGGATAGGCAGGAACAGCATGGGCCATCTGCAGGCCAAAGGCTGATAGTGCCATAGTCAGAAGAAAGTTTCTAATGATTTTCATAGAAGTTTGAATTTGTTGCAAATTTAAGGATTTTATCTTAATATACAAATTTATATATTATAAAAGTTGTTTAAGGTGATAAATTGTTGGAGGAAGGGAACTCTCGGTAAAAAGCGAAAGCTAAAAAAAGGACGCGACCTAAACACAGGCCACGTCCTCCGAAGATATAGAATCATTTAGAGAGAGAACTCTTATTTGTTGAGCACCACATGGCCATTCTTGATGACGAGGCCCTTGGTGGTAGGCAGTACACGGCGGCCTGCGAGATCGTAGATCTCCTTCACCTTACCCGACTTCACGTCAGCCTTGTACTGTGCGATAGACATTGCAGGATTAGCGTTACCCTGGAGCAGGATGATCGGGGTAGCAGCCTTGACACCCTTACCGGTCAGGTAAACGGTAGCTGCACGGCTATCAACGCCTGCGGGCAGAGGCTGGCACTTGAAGGTGATCAGGTTCTCACCATAGTTGACAGACTGACCCTGCTCGGTTTGTGTCCAGTACTCAGGATCGCAGCTCACTTCGCTCACCCAGTCGGGCAGAGCCTCTACGCTGTAGTTGGAGTTGCCGTCAGCATCGAACCAAGGCAGAGCGGTCCAAGCGATAGCGCAACCCAAGTTCTGGTCGGAACCCTTACCGTAAGTGCTGACGGTCTGACCATCATCAGAAACCTTCAGGATATTGGCGCCTGTGATGTCGCCCTGCTGAGAAGCGAAGGTAGAATCAACATTGACGTAGTCCATCATACCGTTGAAGTTGAGCTCCAATGCTGTCTCAGAGTAGAAGACTGATCCACCCTCCTGGAAATCAAGGAAGCCGTTGATCTGCTGACGCTCCTCATTGGGAGAACTGTTACCAGTTTGCTCATCATAGTTGCCATAGCCATGGCCTGGGAAACCAACATCAACTCCATTGTCGTTGACACCACGGACAACAACAGCGACAGGCTGGTCGATCACGAAAGGCTCGTCGGTAGTGATGCCGAGGATGGGGTCTTCCTGTTTGTTGGTGAACTTCATACCGTAGATGTTGTACACATGAGTAGTCGTATTGGAGGTACTGCCTTTGTAAATGAAGGTAGTATCATTGGTTGTACAAGTCAATTCAACGATAGGATTGTTCTCATCGTAGGTCGTATCAGCCAAGTTGGCGGGATAAATGGTCATCGTCAACTGTGCGTCACCCTTCAAAGGCTCGCCAGAAGAGAAGGCCAAGATGCTGATGTAATTGACATAAAGAGGAGAAGCGGGAGCTTCAAGGTACTGCGTCACACCTGCAGAGTGATAAACTTTGCCGTCCCGTAACGTAACGGTACCAGTACCGAAAAGATACTTACCTTTACCTTCGAGTGCACCCCAACCGTATCTTGCACCCGTGTTGAGGTCGAAGTAAGCGAGATCAGCGATGGAGTCTGTAGCAACAACACTACCGGTCTCATTATAATAGCCCCATGTATAGGAGTCACGGCCTACAGAAACTGTAGGAGCGTACCAGAAGCCCATGGGAAGATAATTGCCAACATAGTTGTTGTTTACGACGCGCTCAGAAGCATCATTTCCATTCACGCTCCAAGAAGAACGGGAAGCGTTGTTGCTCATGTTGGTAAAAGTCAGATCCGTGAATGGAGGAACTACCAAGAAGGAATAGCTGTAAGCTTTACCATCATAAGAGAAGCCACGGAAAAGGCTACCCTTAGGTGTGTCGTAGTAAACACCCGTATCGTAGGTCTTCTTCACTGCAGGAGCAGCCTTGGCCTCAGCAAACTGAAGAGCCTTTGAGCTGAGCTTGTAGTTGGCACGATTAACCAACTGCGCTGGTTTCTGAGCAAAGCCTGCGGTGGCGAATGCTACAAAACCAAGAGTAAGATAAAGTTTTGCGTTCATAAGCTAAAATTATTAAATGATAAATGATTTTTCGTCACAAATTTACAAATTGATTTTGATATTGCCAAGCAAAGTTAAGAAATATACCGAAGTTGTCTTGCGTTTTTAACTTTATGTTAGAAAGTTTATATCTCCACAGCCCATAGCGGGCTGTGGAGCAGTAGCATTACATGGACAATACAAACCACTGATTATTGTCGGCCGTTGACGTGAACTTGAACGTAGAGAGGTTGAAGTTCGTGGTGCCTGCCGAAATGGCCTGGGCCTGAACGATGGCATTTAGAAGAGTCTGCAAAGCCGGAGCCTTGGAGAGTACGGTCTCAGCTGCCTTATTGGTGGAAGTCAGGTTGGAGAGCGTGAAGACATTCTTGCCATCGCCCGTCATGTCAAAATGATAATCGAGAATCATCGTAGCATTGCGGTTGGTACGCAACGACAAGCGAAGCTGATTGTAGTTGTCGCTATTGTTTCTCGACAACTGAATGCTCAAGAAGGTATAAGTGAGCTTGCGGAGATCCTCATAGGCGTTGTCAACCAACGTCTTGAACGAATCGGACATCACTGAAGAACGGGTCAAGGTGAATCGACGCGCACCGCTCCAGTTGGTGAGGAAGAACTTATAGGGATCGGCACCGCAAAGATAGGTGTTGGGGTTCTTCTCGTCTACAAAGATATCTTTTGAAGCATCGTAACGAAGCTGTTGTACGGTGGAATCCTCGCCCTGCCCGAACTTGATGGCATCGCGGAAGCGCAGATAGTACTGCCCGTTCTGCTTGCTGAAGAGGAACGGATGCAAAGTCTGCGTAGACACGGCATCAGCACCTACGTGGAAGAGACGGATGATGCCCGTGAAGCAAGAGTCTACCTGCATGGAGTCACCATTGAGCATCAGATACTGGGGGTTGGGAGCTCCATCGACGAAAATATTGTTGGAGAAGCCTTCAAGATCCTCCACATAACTCTGAAGGGTTGTGGTATCGGGGAGCTGAAGCAGACGGTCGTAGATACCACGCTTCTTTCCCTTGAGATAAATCTCCTTACCATCCGCTGAATAGCTGGTGATGATGAACTCATAGTCGCCACCTACACCGGTGCCCTGCTCGTTGTTGCCGGAACCCGTCGTGAAGGGAATGTCCTCGGGCTGGGAGAACTGATGCAAGTTGTCGTTCCAGGTGTTGAATGAGAGCACGGGGCCGTCGTCGGTGATCACCTGCCACATGGAAGTAGCCTCGCGATAGACGTTGTTGGAGAAGATATTCTTCATGCCCACGGTGACTGCTGAGCTCTTGTCGAACTTCATCGTCATCAGGTAGCCACTGCCTGTATAGCGGTCGGTGTTGTTGGTGGGGAAATATTCCATAGCCCACTTGCCAGTGCCGGCCGTGAGAAGATTGCTGTATGTCTCGCTGGCAGCGTTGAGACGCTCGGCCGCACTCTGGTCGAAGATATCGTCTTCCTCGTTGGAACAAGCGGTAGTCATGACGAGCGAACCGAGAAGCAATGCTGCTGTTAAAATCTTATTTGCTTTCATTTGAGTCTTCGTTTTTAAAAATCTAAAACTACAGATATTCCATTACTTCTGCAGAGCCTTGTACTGGTTGATCCAGTCGAGCAACTCCTCCATCAAAGTCTTGTTGGGGTTGTCGTCGGCAGGCTGGGTGAGTTTGTTGACAAAATCACCGTAAATGTCGCGCTTGAAGGTACCGTCGGCATTCTTCACGTAAGAACGGCTCTGCACCTCATCGCGAAGGGCGTCCAAGTCGATGCTGAATTCCTTCTTGAGCCACTGACGCACCATATCGAGCTTTTCGAGAATCACTGCGCGACCATCGATATTGTCCGTCGAGAGATACTGAATCTTACCGTCGGCGTCGAGAGCGGCAGTACCGTTGGCATTGCGGGCGATAACCTTTCGGCCGACCATATACTTTCCATTGTCAAGGGCACGGAAGTAACCAACAGAATCGCGATTTGCACCCGTTCGGATCAGACGCTGAATAGAGTCCTGCGCTGTAGCGCTTACCTCCACTTCTTCCCAGTCGTAAGAGGCATGATCGAGGAGCTGTGCCCAAGCAAGAGAGTCGTCGCAGATGTAGCTCGACATCACTTCTACCCAGTCTTCACGAGCCTGTGAGGAAGCATAGTTGGTGACAAAACCGTGGCTGACCGAAACAGAGTCGAAAGCCGTTGCCCAGTTGTTCGGATCGTAGAGACCGTTGGAGATCACGTTGAACGCCACCGGACGCTGGTGAGTCTGGTCGAGAATATGGCCGAACTCGTGGTGCATGGTGTGGAAGAATAGCGTGTTCAAGATGTCCATGTTGTTCTCGTCGAGCGCATTCGTGTTGTAAAGCGTAATCTTCAAGCCGCCTTCAGCCGTACCGAGCGTCTCCGTACCGGTAGAGGGGTTGTAAGAAGGAGAGCCGATGACATGGATGATACGCGGCGAATAGAGCGGAAGGAAGTCCTTGGGGGCGAGCTTTGCATAGACATCATACCAAAGATACTTGCTCAGCACAGCCAACTTGCAACTCTTTTCGTAGTCAGCGGGCACGAGGTTCTTCTGCAGGTCGGAGCCGATATCCTCCATACGATAGATGAAACGGAGGTTGTAGGGCTCCAGATAGTTGACCTTGAGGAAGGTGTCGAGCGGGAATGTAGCCGATGTCTTATCAAGATAGTCGATAGAGGGATCGGTGTTATAGATGGATGGACCGAGGTCGTCGTCGCTGCACGAAGACAATCCGAGAGCGAAAAGGGCGGCCAGTGACGCGAAAAAGATGGTGATACGTTTCATAATTTCAATCCTCCTTATTACTTCTTGATAACATAAGATTCACTATTGTCCTGCTTTCCCTTGGTAGAGACAGAAACCGTTGACGGCGTGGGATCGCTGAAGAACTGGTCGAAAGCGACTTTCTTGGCAGCGCCGGAAGTCTCCTGGGTGGAGTGAGAGGGCTGCAAGCCGGCCTGAATAGCGGCAGCAGGAATCTCAAGGGCACGGCGTGGATCGTTCCACTTCAAGGTGTAGACCGTAGCGTCGGGACCATAGGTGTGAGAGTATTCGATGCCCCAGCGCTTGAGGTCGAAGAAACGGAGACCATCCCACAACACTTCGAAGCGGCGCAGGTCGTTCAAGCAGTTCATGTACTTCACAGCCTCAGCAGGAACCACGAAACTGGAGCTCATGTTTTGGGTGAAATTCCAATTGTCGAAGCAGTTGGGGTTGGAAGACAAAGCATAGTAGCTGTCGAGCATGTCGCGAGACAGCGGGCGCATACGAGCCTGCGACTGATAGGTGCGGTAGGTGGCAGGAGAGAACTTCTGCATGCCACGGGTATAGAGGTTCAGATCCTGGAAAGCATTGTCATACTGTCCCAACATGATCTCGGCCTCTGCGCGCTCCAAGAGAAGCTCAGAACGAGTGAACTCACGACGCATAGTATGTACATAACCCGTACCGGCTAAACGGTCCGTGTATTGGAAGCGCTCAGCAATCTTACCGGCTGCATAGCCGTAGTCCTCACCCGTCCAGAAAAGGTAACCGCCGACAAGGCAGGCAGGATTGGCCGCATAAGATTGCCACATCGGTGAAGAGTGGAATATGACATCACGGGCAGGCTGACCCACCAACGCGAAACGATAGCCAAGGGCATGACGCATGATGTTGGAGTAGGTTCCCATGATCATCAGGTTGTTGGAAGAATTGAAGTCCTGCCAAACCTTAGCATAGTCGGAGGAAGAAGAACAGCTGTCGAAGGGAGCCCAGTCCATCAACTGAGAATAGATCGTAGCAGAGTCGGTGCCGAGAACGGCATTGGCGTGCTCGATGACCTTCTTATAGTCACGCTTGAAAAGATAGAAGCGGGCTGCGAAAGCGTGGGCAGCATTGACGTTGAAGTGATACTTGGGAGCCGTGCGGTAGTTGGCATCGCTGATGCCTGCCAAGCCTTCCTCCAGATCCTGCTGAATCTTGTCGTAGACCTCGGTCACATTACCACGGTCGTATTTCACACCCGTGTTGGTCTCGGGAACGGTGACATAAGGCACACCGATATCCTTCTTGCTGGCCTCGGGATCCTTATAGGCCTGGGAGAACACATTGACCAAAATGAAGTGGTCGTAGGCGCGGATGAGCTTAGCCTCGGCAGCAGCGACTTTGAGATCATAACCCGAATTGTCGTCGCTTACCTTACCGTCGTTGATGGCCTCAAGCACATAGTTGGCAGAGTGGACAGAGTTGTAGAATGTATTCCACAAGAAAGAAGGAGAATCCTGCTGGGTGCTGGAAACACCCTGCTCGAAGCGGTACATCTCGTCGTCGGTACGGTCGTAGGTACCCAAATTATAGTGGGTCAGGATTTGCTTGGCATTGGGGTTGGAAGGATAGTGAGGAGCGTTGTTGTCGGCGATGTTGTCACTGGAGATTTCGCAAACCCATCCGTAGCTACCCTCAGGATAAGCCGTGTTGAGCAATTGCACGCACTTTGTAGGCGTGTTGATTTCCACGCGCTCATCGGGCGTTTTGTCAAGGAAGCTGTCGCTGCATCCGGAGAGGATGAATGCTGAGGTTCCAAACGCAAATGCAATATATTTAATGGATCTCATATACGTATCTTAATTATAATATTCTTTTGTTGTCGATAAAACTTACTATCAGATACCCAAACGGAGAGTGAGGGTGAACTGCTTGGAAAGAGGCGTAGCCACACCACCGGCATTGACGAACTCAGGATCCTGTCCGTTGAGCTTGCTGTCGGAGTAGATCAAGAAGAGGTTGGTGGCATCGAGCTTCAGAGAAGCAGTGTTGAGACCGATGTGACGGATAAGCTTCGGTTCGAAATCGTAGGTGAGAGAGATATCCTTCATACGGATGAATCCGCCGTTGGCCACACGCGCCGTTGAATAGTTGTAGGCGTTGTAAGCGTAGCTTAAATAGTGGTCGTTGTAATACTGACGCACGGAAGCGATAGCCGGAACTGTCGTACGGTGCTCGTCACCGGGCTCCACCCAACGGTTCTTGAACTCCTTAGGCATGGCACTCTGGTCGGAGTAGGCCACAGAGAATACAGGATCGAGGCGAAGCTTGTTGCCGAAGCTGTATGTGATGAAGACATTCAGACGCCAGTTGCGCCACTTCAAGGTATTGTTCAAACCACCCGTGAAAGTAGGCTCCGTAGGACCTTCATACTTCAGGAAGCTCAGATGGTTGTACTCCTGGAAGTTGATGTTGGTGGTTGTGATCTCACCCTTCTCGTTGATGATGGTGGGCAGACCTTCATCGTTCAGACCAACGAAAGGAATAGAGAACAATGCACGGTGGGGATAACCCTCAAGCGCATAACCGCTGGAGCTGACCAAGCTGATGACATTGGAGTAAGAGAGCAGCTTGGTGATCTCTGTGGTAGCCCAAGAGAAGGTAAGGTCGGTGTTCCAGTTCCAATCCTTCGTGCGGATATTGTGGGTGGAGAGCGTAGCCTCGATACCATGCGACTTCATGGTGGCCACGTTGGTCTGCTGGCGACCGTTGACCTGAGTCTCGCGATAACCGATCAGGTCGTAGTTGTTACGCCAATAGAAGTCGGTCACCAAGTTGATGCGGTTGTCGAGGAAGCCGAGGTCAACACCGACGTTGAACTCGTGTTTCTTCTCATAGGTCAGCTCGTCGTTACCGGGCTGGCTATAGTAGACACCGATTTCCTGCTGGCTGGCATCGGGGCGCCACACCTCTGTAGAGCGGAAGATAGGCAGGGCATTCGAAGCGGCTGTAGACTCACCGGTCAGCGAGTAGCTCAAGCGCAGTTTGCCATAAGAGAGCCAGTTGTGATGCTCGCCAGCCCACTTCTTGAACCAGTCGTCCTCAGAGGGAGTCCAGCTACCACTGACGTTCCAAGTAGGCAACCAGCGGCTCTTGCGGGCGCGGCCCAACTGGTTGGTACCATCGCGGCGCACGGTGACGTTGGCACCATAGACACCCTTGAATGAATAGTTGACGTTGCCGAAGTAAGCCAGGCGGCGGTTCCACGACTTAGAGAAAGCAGTGAGGACGGTACCCTCCTCCTTGGCCATCTTGTAGAAGGCAGGAGTGATGACGACCTGACGGGCATTCTCATAGTCCACGCCGAAGTCGTTGTGCTCAGAAGCATCGTAGTCGGCACGGTTGGCCTCGAAGCCCAAGAGAATGTTGAAGATGTGCTTGTCGTTCCAAACATGGTTGTACTGACCTGTGAAACGGAAGTCAAGCTGCTTCACGTCGTTGCGGTTGCCGGTGAAGATACCACCAGTAGGCATGACGGAAATAGGCAGTGAGTTTGGTTTGTCGGGATCCGTATACAAATAGGTATTGTTGTACATGATGTTAGGATTGTCGAGACCAGCGCGGTAAGCCTCTGCACGGTTGGAGTGGTTGAGCACGTAGGTATCGCGGAATGCCTTGTAGACACGATAGTCGGCAAGAGCGTTGAACTCAAGTCCCTGGATGGGCTTGTAGTTGACTTCGCCCTGGAACTTCATATCCATCGTCTGCACCTTGATATAGTTGTTGGCCAACTCATCGAAAATGTTGAAGCTGGCATAGTTGCGGGTGTAGGTCATGGAAGGATCAAGCGTACGCGAGGTGTTCAAGGCGTAGCTGAAGGGGTTGATATCGAAAGAGCGGCTCACCTGTCCACTCACCACGTCGGTGCTCTGGTTCAACGTACCGGGAGCCGTCTGGTCACGGTAGCTGCTGTTGGTACGCAGCGTAATCGTGAGTTTCTTGCTGAGCTGGAACTGAGCGTTCATGTTGGCCGTGTAGCGCTGCACCTTAGAGTCGAGGCTCCATCCCGGATCGTAGTAGGCAGAGAGTGAAGCATAGAGGTTGGCCTTCTCGGTACCCGTAGAGATACTCACGGAGTGGTTCTGCATGATGTTGTTCTTGAACAACAGGTCGAACCAGTCGGTGTTGCGGAACTCAGCCTGCTGCAAATACTGGTTCATGGCCGACTGCGTATAAGGCAAGCCAAACTTGCCGCCACTGGTGTTGTACTGATCGATGAGCGAGTACATCTTGCCATAGAGACCGGCAGAAGCGCTGTTGGCAACCTGGGAGAACTCAAGCCAACCCTTGGCAGCCATTTCCTTATAGATACCCATCTGCTCCTGAGAGTTGGAGATGTTGTAGGTGCTATAGCTGGGTTTCAAGCGATAGGTGAACTCACCTGTATAATTGATAGAAGAGTGACCGGCACGGCCTTTCTTTGTGGTGATGACCACCACACCGGCCATGGCGCGCGCACCATAGATAGAGGTAGCGCTACCGTCCTTCAACACCTGGAAGCTTTCGATGTCGTCGGGGTTCAAACCAGCGATGGCATTTGAGATCAGCGTCGTAGCGTCACCCGACGAAAGGTCATCGGCACTGACGTTGACGGCATCCTCCATAATGACGCCATCGACCACCCACAACGGGTTGGACGAACCGTAGATAGAGGTAGCACCACGGACGCGGATCTTGGGCGCGGTACCAAAGGTACTACTGACGTTCTGCACACTCACACCGGCTGCACGTCCCTCAAGGGAGCGGGTGACGTCGGCCACACCGTCGAGGCGGGCATCGTCGGCACTGATCTTTGTTGTTGCACCGGTAAACAGACGCTTATCCATTTTCTGGATACCCGTCACGACCACCTCGTCCAGCTTGTGGGCTTCGGCCGACCCCATGGCGATCTTCATGTTCTCGCCGGTAGCCTTTACCGTTACGGTCTTCATACCGATATAGGTCACCTCAAGCACGGCCCCCTTTGGAGCATCCAAAGAGAAATGTCCGTCCATGTCGGTGGCGACACCGGTTTTCGTACCTTTAATCATTACCGTGGCGCCAATGACTGGCTGCCCGTCTTCCTGAGAAACTACCGTTCCGGAAATTTTCGTTTGAGCCAATGCCATCCCCACACAAAGGAACAGGAAGCTCAAAATCAAAGTTAGTCTTCTCTCCATAGAATTATAGCTGTTGCTCATTAATAAATTATTGTCAGCATTGATTAATATGTTTATATCTTCTCCAGCATTGGGCTTCGCAAAGCAATGATGCCGTCAAAAAAGTCTCTCTAAATTGCGCCCCGGCCACAAGAAATGAGCCAAGACTTAGTTCTCACGGAAACATTCAACAAACTGTCGGCTTTCTGAGTGTTAACTTACACTTTTTAGGCTTTCATTTTGATTTAGTTCCACTTTGCAAATATAGTATAATTTTGTTAACGTAACAAATTATTAACACTGCCGATTTATGAATTAAACATAATTTAACTAAGATAGCGTTGAGTTTTGCTAAAATAGTTGTGGGCAAGGGGCTTGGAGGAGGTTTCAGATTAGAAGTTGGGGGGGGGGAGATGGGGGTTATGGGGTAGATGGGGAGAATGGGAGACGATCCGCGGATGACAACGGACGATTGGGCTTTGAATTGTGATGATTCGTTGAAAGGTTGGCCGGGGCCCTCCCCTACTCTATCTCGTGAAGGCGGCGCGCCGATGGGCAGGGACGACGTATTTACTTATTTTAAGCATCGCATTTCACTTTATTAAAGGATAATGGGGAATTTAAACAGGAATGAACCAAAAGCCAAATACAGCGGTTAGATGATTGCTGACAGCTGTCGGCAGAACTGCTGACAGCTGTCAGCAGATCTGCTCTCAGCTGTCAGCAGTTCTGCTGTCAATTGTCAGCAACCATCAAATAATTCATAATTCACAATTCATAATTCATAATTAGGCTGGCGCGGCAAAGCTAGGTTCAGACAACTATATAAAAGCTAGGTTCAGACAACTATATATAGGTATAATATATAAGATAGGTATAAAGACGACAAAAGCCGACGAGACATCATTGAGATGCTCGTCGGCTTCGTTGCTAGTTATCGTAATTTATGTTCTAATGGCTTATCTCACCACCACCTTCTGGCTGGCCTTCACACCATTGCTCTGGGTTTTCACCACGTAGATGCCCTTGGCAAGGCGGACGGTTGATGGATTAGCAGACTCGTTGACGAGACGGCCGGCTGTGTCGTAGACCCATGCGTGGTCGGCACCCTCGATGAAGAGCAGACCGTCGGCTGTACGTACGGTGGCTTCAGACTTATTGTTGTTGACCGTATTGATGGCGGTTGCATCGGGGAAGTTCACGCCAGTGTCCCACCACAGACGAGTGGCCATCAGGTCGGGACCACCGAGGGCGGGAATACCCGTTGTGTTGAGGTCCTTGATGGTCTGGGGATCGTCGGAAGCCCAGGGGATACGACGCATCTGGTCGCCCTGCTTCAGCGAACCGTCGCCGTCGGCAACGTTGAGAACGGGGAAGAGTTTGGGATAGCCCGTACGGCGCAGGTCAACCCAAGCCTCGAAGCTGTAGGGGAAGGAAGCGATGTACTTCTGGGTGATGATCATCTCGAGTTTGGTCTCGCGGTCGAGGCTCTCGTTCCACTTCACGCCAATCTTCGTCACGCTGGGCATATCGGGTGTGTTGCCGGTGGGGTCTACATAAGTGTAGTCGAGAGGCTTCTCGATGTTCATGTAGTCGTCTACATATTCGTTGTAGCGGTTGCCGTCCATGTCTCGGTCCTCGAGGAAGGCATTACGGATACCAGCCTCATAGAACTCCTGAGCCGTTCCGCCCATGTTCCATCCACGAAGCGCGCCCTCGGCACGAAGGAACTGCACCTCGCTGAGCTTCATGATGTAGCAGGGAGGCATCATCTCGCCCAGATATTCATTATCGAGCTTACTGAAGGCGATGTAGGAGTTGGCACCCACAGCCTGTCCGATGCCGGGCACCGTACCGTCGCGCATACCCACGAGGCGCTCGTCGGGCTGCGTCATGGCAGGAGCGGTACCCTCGGTGCCGGTCTTGGTGATAGGATCAGAGTTGTAGCGGAAGAGATACTTGCTGTAGGGATGGTCGAGACTCATGAGCAGGCTCTCGAAAGAAGCACTCAGGCGAGAGTCGCCCCACTCGGAAACCTGAATCAGCGGGTGGCTGAAGCCCATCGTCGAGGTGAAGAGAGCCACCTCCTGAGAAGCGTCCTCAATCACGCCACTGGCCACGGCCTCCTCGGCCCACTTCTTTGCGGTCTCGGGCTCAACGGAAGCAATGTGGATGGCCATGCGCAGCTTCAGCGAGTTGGCGAAGCGGGCCAGGACGTCCATGCCATTCTTCTGATAGTTGACGTTCTTATAGAAAGGCAGCTGACCGCTGAACACGCTGTTCAGGTTCTTCTTGTACCAGTCGGGACGGTTGGAGAAGTTCTTGAAGCAAGCCACGATGTCGCGGATGTTGGCCTCCACGGTGTAGTAGACGGTCTTCATGCTCTCGTAGGTGAAGGGCGAGGCGTCGCGGTTGTTCTTGAAGTCGGTGTAGGGCACGGGGCCGAAGAGGTCGACGTTCTCGATGGCTGCATAATCGTAGAAGAGCAGGTAGGCAGCCTTGAGCTCGGGGATGTTGTTGATATTGTCGTCGTTCAGGATGGGTACAACGCCCTGACGCACGTAGTCGTAGCCGGCCTTGGGTCCGCTGATGGAACCTTTGCAGAGATCGTAGGTGGAGCGCAGCGTAAAATTGCCATAAGGGAAGTCGGAATGGGGCACGCAACTATACTGGCAGTAGTTGTCGGGTCCGAGACAGAACTCATACTGATAGGCGTGCGGACCGGGCATCTCGCCGTTCTTGCCACCGCGCAGACCGTAGAGACCGCTCAGGGCCTGACCAATCTGCACACGCAGGGCATTGTAAGAGGTGGTATACTCGGTCTGCGAGATCTCCTTGTTGTAGTCAATTTGATCAGCCTTGTTGTTGTTCACGGCCTGAGCCGAAGCGCCGAGACTGAAGCAAAAGGCAGCGCCGGCCAGCAAGACTTTGGATGCAAGGATGTTCATGATTTTTGAAATTAATGATAATTAATGGTTAGGTTTACGGCCACTCGAGGCAGAGGGCCTTTGAAAGATTGAAAGTTGATGGCGGAAGCTCCGGCCGCTATCGCTGCGGTCAGGCCATTCCACCATCAACCATATATCAGAGAGATGTAGCCAGCTTATCGGATGACGACCTTCTGCGTGCGCAGGATGTTGCCACTCTGCATCTTCACGAGGTAGACGCCACGGCCAAGCGAAGCCTTGTCAATGCTCTTAGGAGCGTTGAGATAGCGGGCGAGCATACCCGATGCGGTGTAGATCCAAGCCTTGTCGACATTCTGGAAGTCGATGGTGTTGTCACCCACGCTTACGGTAGAAACCTTACCGTCGATATTGACCACAGAGCTGGGCACGCCATTCAGGTTCTCGGGCTCGTCGGCCTCGCCCTGATCGTGATCGTCGACAGGCATAGGACGCTCAGCGTTGTCGCCGGTGATCTCCACACCGAAGTCGATGGTGAAGCCCTTGCTGGTGAGACCGGTAGGCATGAGCGTTCCGGCAAACCAAGCGTCGGCGAAGACGATACGCATACGGCTCTTGCCGGTGCGTGCATCCTCGGGAATAGTGACGTTCACGGTGATACCGTCGGTCTCCATCTCGGGATGACCCTTGCGCAGCTCACCCACGGTGAAGAGGCACTCGCCGTTGGCGGGATCCTCGGTGATGTCGTTGGGATCAAACTGGTGGTCGCCGTTGAGGTCGATCCATCCGCGACCGAAGCAGAAGCGCAGACCGTCGTGGCTGGGCAGGTTGCTGGTGTCGTAAGGTTTGATCCAGAGCTGGAAGGTCTGGCCCTGGTGCACCTTCAGCACGTGGTCGGTAGCGTCGCGGTAGTTGGTACCGTCTTCTACAGGACCACCATTGTGGAAGGCGAGATCCTGGTCGGCACCGGTAGTGGTGGCGTCGGTGACGTAGCGCAGCTGGCAAGCCACCTCATAGCCGTCGGCACTGGGGTCGATCTGGCTGATGCCGTAAGAGTCGTCTCTGCGGGTGGGCAGACTGTCCTGAGCGGCACGCGGAATGCGGATCCACTCAATGGGAGAATAGTTCTTCAGGTCGGTAGAAACGGCGCGCACGCCGATGTAGGGATCGTCGTTCTCGCTCTCGAAGAGGATGTTGGGCACGAAGGCTGACCACTGGCTGGTGCGGCCAATCTCAGACACGCGACCCTCCTCACCATTCTTATAGAGAATCTCGAAGTGGTCGATGTTGGCCTCGTCGTTGTAGACGAGATCCCAGTTGGCGCGGCTCTGAGCCGAAGCGGTGGTGTTCCACCAGAGCTTGGCAGAGAGTGAGCTCTTCGTCTCCTCCTTCACCTCAGCGTTGAGGTCGGTGATGCTGGCGGGAGTAGCCACAATGTCGTCGTTGATCTCGAGCTTGCCCACGTAGAGCTTATAGTTGTCGTCGGAGCCTTTCACGCGCAGACCGATGGCCTTGATCACGTCGCCCTGGCTGACGCCGGTGAGGGCAATCTGCTTCTCTTCCCAGGTGCTGCCGCTCACGTCGCCGTAAGGAGTCTCCACCCAGGTGTCGTCGCTCTTCTTCAGGATGAGGTAGAGGTTGGAAGGATTGGTGCCTTCCTTGCCCGACTTCACAGCCAGCTTGGCATAGGGATTGCCGGCGCTCACGTTGAGGTCGGTCTTGTAGAGCACGATGTCGGTGCCTGCTGTCGTGGCCTTACCGGTGAGCAGCAGTGAGGTACCGCCCGTGTACTGGTCGAGAGAGGTGAACTCAGGCTGAATGTCGGTGCTGGCGGTCTGTGTCTGGGGCACTACGACGAGCCAACGATAGGTAGGCACGATGTCCTGTGCGGCCATGTTGTACCACTGTCCGGCTGTGCGCTTACCCTTATAGCTGTAGCGGTCGCCGTTGCCGAGGTTGAAGCCTGTGGCAAAGGGCAGGTTGCCCATGATAGAGGAACGCTCGGGAATCCAGGTTGCCAGACCGGCGAAAGTCTGCAGAGGCTTCTTGTCGCCTTCCTGCTCCCAATTGTTGCCGGAGTTACTCACTTCGGGGCGCAGCAGCGGGTTGCGGTTGCCGCCCGACCAGGCACGCTCGAGCAGGGCCTGATAGTTGGTCTGCTGCTCATAGTTGTTGGCGCCGGTGTTGTAGCTCCAGAAGCGGCTCTGTGAGTGTTCGCCCCAGAGGCAGACGCCAATCTTTTTGGCCTCATCGCTGCTGTTGAGTTTGGTCCATGTACGGTCCATGGTGACAATCCAAACGCCGGTATAAAGTCCGTCGGTTGTTCCCATAGCATTCTCGGCTGCCTGTGCACTCATCTTCAAAGCATTGGATGAGGTGAAGTCACCATCATTGTAGTTGAGCATGAGGTCGTGGGTACGGCCGTCCTCGCCGCCGAAGAGGGCATCAGCATTCATTGCGGTAAGCATGTTAGAGAATGTGTAGATACCGCTGTGGAAGTTGTTGAAGCCTTTCTCTGCGGCAATCTTGTAGAGCTGCTTGTGGAAGCCGACAACATCCTCATCGTTGTAGCCGGAAGTCTCCCAGTTGTAGTTGATACCGTCGAAGCCAAAGTACATCATGATGTTGATGAGCGGTTCGGCATAGAGGTAGTCGCCCTGGTCATCCTTCTGTACGATGAAGTCGACCCAAGTCTCGCTGCCACCGGTGCGGCCGCCTGTGGTGTCGAAGAACTTGATACCGCTCATCATGTCGGTACCGTTTTTGTGGGCAGCGTCGGTCCATGCGCCTGCAGCCGTGAAGAGCGAGTGGTTCCATGCGCCGTAAAGGTTGGTGTAGTTCCACATCGAGAACACGTCGCTGGCGAAGGAGCCTGTGGGCTGTCCGCCGGTGTTGTCCTTACCAGAGTTCATCGGGGTGTTCATCCAGAGATTACGGGTCTCGTAGGTCTCGGGAATCAAGCGGTCGGCACGGCTGAGGATGCCCTTGTTGCGGACGTGAGAACGAATGAAGGCGATGTCGCTCTGCTGAATACCAGCAGCGGCAAACTCAGCCTCCGTCGGGTAGTCGCGGCCCTGGTCGAGGGCGTTCTTGAAGAGCATGAGCATCTCGGTGTCCTCAAAGCCACTGAAGTCGTAGACCTCACTGGTAGCGGTCGGCGACAGCGTGTCGGTGGGCTCGGGATCGGGATCCAGGGGATCCGGTTCCCACTCTGCGGGCACGATGCTGATCTCAGAGACGTGCTGATAGCTGCGGCCGTTGCCCTCGAGCGAACCTACGGTGATGGAGGTCTCGTTCCACAGATCAGAATAATAAGTGGCGGGATCGGTCATATCCGAACCATTTCTGGCCTCACCGTTCACCACCAGGCCTTTCTCCTTGGAGATCTCAATCTGGAGGGTCGTGTTGGCAAAGCCGTTATAGTCGTTGGCAAAAATCTTCGAGCCACTGGTGAGATAGTCGCACTTCAACGTTCCGTAGTTGTAGTAGAAATGGAAATGCGAGCCATTGCTCCAGGTGTCGATCTGAGTTCCCACAGAGAGGATGTTCTCGTTTGCGACGCTGCCTGCAGCAGTCTCGATTTTCGCATACACTTTCTGGGTGTTCCAGTCGATGGTGGCTGTCTCTGAGAACTTCTCGCCGTTGGGGTCGAAGTTTTCAAACAGCACCGTCTTCTCGGTCTGCGCGACGGCTCCCAGATTCATCGCCAGCGCTGCCACGGCAAGTACATACCTTGCTGATTTTCTGATTTTCATTTTTGGTTTTGTTTGTTTAATTTAGGTCTGTATATTCAGGTGAAGTTCACTCTCCGAAAACGGGTTGCGGCACCGCAGGCTTGGCAGTCACGGCAGAGTCGCCGGGACGAAGCTGTCCCATCTCGAACTCATCGCCCGGCTCGTCATACTGCAAGCATGAGGTCAGCGACAACGTGGTGAGCGCAGTCAGGGCGAGGAGTATAAAAAAGGTCTTTCTCATAATGGTTTGCTGAATGTTGATTTAGAAGTTGATGTTCATCGAGAATCCGAAGGAACGCGAAGCAGGCATGTTGAACACCTCGAAAGCTCCGAGGCCATTGCCCGTAGAGAGCGACACGTCGGGATCAACGGGTGCGTCCTTATAGAAGAAGAACAGGTTGCGGCCGATGAACGACAGCGAGAGGTTGCGGTTCGGGCCGAGGAGATCGCGGAAGGTGTAGCCAATGGAGAGCTCACGCAGACGGAAGTTGGTGCCGCTGTAGAGGTAGCGGGCAATGTCCTGCGGGCTCACGCCGCCGGCCGACTGATAGTAGGCCTCAACAGGCACGATGCGGCCAGAACCGTCGTCGAGCACCATGCCGGCCTTGTTGCCGGGATAGTCGGTAGCTATGATGTTGTTCTGCTCGGCATAGAGGCGGGCGTCGGCACTGCGCTGCGACAGTCCGTAGCCGTCGAGGAAGGATTCGGTCATCGAAAGCACCTTGCCGCCGATGCGGCCGTTGATGAGGAACGACAGGGTGAAGTCCTTATAGGTGAACTGGTTGCTCCAGCCCATGGTCCACTTGGCGTTCATGTTGCCAAGATACTTCTTCATCGTCTTGTCCGACTCGCTCTCCATCTGTACGCCGCCCTGCGAGTTGAGCACGTACCATCCTGCCTTCACGGCATTGCCGTTGGCGTCGGTACCGTCCTCGGTATAGCGGCGCAGGTCGGTGGTGTACATGTCGCCCACTGAGCCGCCTTCCTTGTAGAGCACGCGCACACCGCCCACGTTGGTGGCGATGATGTTCTCCTCACCGGTCTCGGGGTCGTAGGCCGTGCGCAGAATCTTGTTGCTGTTGTAGGAGAAGTTGTAGCTCGTGCGCCATGCGAGGTCGCGGGCAAGCTGGAAGTTGTAGCCCACGGTTCCCTCGATACCCTGGTTGCGGATCTTTGCCGAGTTCATGGGGATGCTCTTACCCGAGGCATTGGTGCCCACGAGGTAGAGGTTGGATGTGGTGGCATTATAATAGGTAAGGTCGAAACTCAGACGGTTGTTGAGGAAGAGGGCCTCGAAACCGGTCTCGAACGAGTGTGACTTCTCAGGACGCGGGTCGCTGAAGTCGGCCCACTGGTTGGTGGTGTAGGTCTTGTTGCGCCAGTTCACGCTGATCGAGCCGTAGACCTGATTGGGAATGGAGTTACCCACCTCAGAGTAAGACACACGGTACTTCAGGTAGTTCCACCATGAGGGCAGCTTCACCATGTTGCTGATGATGCCGTTGGCACCGAAGCCGAAGTAGCCGTAGTCCTCGGGCGTGCCCTTGCTCTTGAACTGACGGAAGGCGCGGTACCAGTCGCGACGATAGGAACCGTCGACATAGACCATGTCCTTCCAGCCCACCTGAGCGGTGAACACGGCGCCCTTGTTCCAGTCGGACGTGCGGCTCTGCGTGGTGTTGCCTGCACCGCCAGCCGAAACGGAAAACCAGTTGATCAGGTCGGAGAGATACTGACGGTCGGGATCCACATAAGTAGCCGAACCCGTGTCGACAGCCTTGGTCTTGCCCTTGATGGTGTGGCCCACGAAACCGGCAGTGGCCGAAACATCCCAGTCGCCGAACGTCTTGTTGTAGTTGAGCATATAGTCGGTGTAGAACTCCGTGGTCTTGGAGTAGTTCCACCAGTAGCGTCCATAAGCCTCCATGGCGTCGGGCACCCACGTGGTGGCATAGCGGCGCGAGTCGGTCTCATACTTTCCGAAGTCGATACCCAGTCGGGCCTGGAAGCTCAGTCCGTCGTAGATGTCGACGGTGCCAGTGATATTGCCGAAGAAGCGGTCTTCCCACTGCGTGCCGCTGTTCTGGTTGAGCAGCCAGTAGGGGTTGTTCTGTCCGGGCATGAGGAAGGCCCAGTTCTGCATCGGTCCGGTGAGGGCCACGCGCTTCTGGCGCCAGCGGTAGGAGCCATTGGTCTGCTTGTCATAATAGTATTGCAGTCCACTGTTCCAGCGGCCGTTCTGCGTCACGTAGTTGTCGCGGTAGTAGGCGATGTCGATATTGCGCGGCATGGTGTACATGTGATAGATGGGGTTCATGTTAATACCACCGCCGGGACGGTTCTTGGTCTTCGTGGAGATGTAGTTCATCGACACGTTGATGGTGGCGCGGTCGAAGAAGCGGAACATCTGACGGAACGAGAGGGTGTTGCGGTTGTAGGAGTTGTTCTCCAGCATACCGTTGGCGTGGGAGTTGCCGAAGGAGAAGTAGGTACTCATCACGTCGGTGCCGCCCGAGAGAGCGATAGAGTTGTTGGTCGTGACGCCCGTGCGGTAGAAGTCGTCGAGGTCGTCGCCGGCCGAATTGCGCAGGTGCACCTGGTTGTACTGTCTGACGGTCTTGCCATCCTCGCCGGTATAGCTGAAGACGTCGCGGTCGAGCGGCACGTTCACCAGCAGCTGGTCGTTGCTGCGCGAGGAGAGTTTGTCGCCCCAGCTGTAGAGTCCCACGGTTCCGATGCCGTTCACCTCATTGACGGCCGAGCCGTAGACATTCTGAATCTCGGGCTTGGTGAGCGGCGAGTCGAAGGTGACGTTCGACGACACGTTGATGCGCATGCGTCCCTTCTGGCCTTTCTTGGTGGTGATCATCAGCACACCGTTGGCAGCCACCGAGCCATAGAGGGCTGCGGCGTTGGCGCCCTTGAGCACGTTGATCGACTCGATGTCCTCGGGGTTGATCATCGACAGGGCATCGGCGCCCTCACTCTGACTGATGGCGAGCATACCGTTGGAGCCCACCTGACCGTGCTGAGAGTTGGTCATCGGCACACCATCCACCACGATGAGCGGCTGGCTGGAACCGAGAATAGACTTGTTGCCTCGCAGAATGATCTTCGACGCACCGCCGGCGCCACCGGCACTGGGCGTGATGGTGATACCCGACACCTTACCTTCGAGCGAGTTGGCGAGGTTGGGGTCCTGCACGCGGTTCAGGTCCGACGAACGCACCTGCTGCGTGGCATAGGTCAACGACTCCTCCTTACGGCGGATACCCATGGCGGTGACGACCACCTCCTTGAGGTTGTTGCTCTCGGGCTGCATCTTCACGCCGATGCGCTGCTGGCCGTTCACCGCCACTTCCTGAGTGGTGTAGCCAATATAGGAAAAGATAAGTGTAGTCTTTCCGTTGGGAAGATTTAGGTTGAAGTTGCCATCGATGTCGGTAATGGTACCGTTGGCGTTGCTGCCTTTAATAACAACGCTCACACCGATAAGCGGCTCGCCGTTCTCATCGATGACGGTGCCCGTGACCGAGCCCTGCTGCTGCACGATGCTTACCTCCGGCGCCGCGGCTGCCTGCACGAAGGGCGCAGGCAGAGCGGTAGCGAGGAGCAGTAGAGTGGCCTTAGCAGCCGCATTTCGGCGGCTGGTGGATTTCTTATTCATGTTCTGTTATTAGTTTGGTTATTAGTTTTTAACTACTTTCACGGTCTTGCAGGTCTTTCCGTCCTTCTCCACCTTTACGAGGCAGAGTCCGGGATGACCCTTGAGCGCCACGTTGACCACCTGTCCGTCGGTTGCGTCGAAGCTGTTGGTCTGGAGCGGCTTGCCGTCGGCAGCAATCACGCGCACGGTGTAATGGCCGGCAGCGCTGAAGCGGAAGTTGACGCTTCCCTGAGCCACTGTAGTCTCTACGCCGTCGCCACGGCCCGTCTCCACGGTGCTGATGGCATTGGGCACATCCACGGTGATGCAATCGGTGAGCGTCTGTGCGGTCTCGCCCCAGTCGTTGACGAGTCGCAGTGTGGCGCTGTAGGTGCCTGGAGTGGCATAGGTCACCACGGCAGCCTCATCGTTCTCAGAGGAGATGCGCGCGCCGGTGACGGTGAGCGTCTTCGCGGTCTTGATGTCGAGCGTACCGGAGATACCGGGATAGCCCGTCACGCCATTGTCGGCGCCCTGCGTCTGATAGGCTGCGGAGGCAGTGGACTCACCACCCGAACCCGTTGTGCGCACCACGCGTGCGGTGTACTGTGCACCGGCAAGACCGTGGTTGGCGAAGGTGGAGTCGGCGGGATTGAAGTCCTCAAAAGTATAGTAAGCCTGCAGTCCGGCGGGAATGTTGCCGTCGCTGTAGCCCTTCATGGCCTGAAGCACTTCCTCCTGGCTGAGGGCCTTGTCCCAAACCTGAACCTCGTCGATCCAGCCATTGAGACCAGCCTTGTAGACACCGCCACCGCCAATGAAGATGTTGGCCACGGCGTTCTGGTCGATACGGGCATCGTCAGAGTTCTCACGGCGCGACGACACTGTGCAATTGGCCTGAGCCACTTGCTTGCCGTTGAAATACATGGTCTGCAAATTGCCGTCCTCAGTGACGACGATGTGGTTCCACACGCCTGGATTGAGACTGTAGCCGGTCGACATCATCTTGTCCCAGGGATAGTCGTGGTGGGTCCAGCCGAAGGTGTTGAACGACACCTCGTTGGCTGCGTGGTGGGCGCCACGGCCGTCGGCATTGAAGCCCTTGTCGCTGTCGGTCTCAGGACGTATCTGTACCCACAGGTCACCCCAGTTGTTGTGGGGCCACTTGTCGGCGATGGTATTCTTGCTGATGAGGTTGGTACCCTGCTTGTCGTGGGCATAGCTGTCCACCTTCACCCAGAGCGCGTAGCTGTAGGTCTTGCCCTGCTGCACGTCGCCGGGAATCATGAGCATGTCGGGATCCTTCACGGTGAGCGCGCGCGACACGCTGCCCTCGCCCTTGCGGTAGGTGTAGCTGTAGGTAACGTCCTCACCGGTCTCAGCCTTGTCCTTGTCTACGGCAAAGTTGTCGATAGCGGGCACGGCACCGGTCTCCTCGGGCGACACAATCACCTTGCCGCGGAGCGTTGTCGAGGTGCCCTCGGCGTCGACCACGGTGAGGTCGTAGTTGCCCACATTGGGCAGTGAGGTAGTGAACGACTTGACGTTCTCGGTATCAAACACGGTCTCACCCGTCTCGGCATTGGTCAGTGTCCACTTCTGCGCGGCATTGGCCATGGCATCCTCAAGACCCACGGTGAAGGTCTCGTTGGGCTTAATCACGGGTTTGTCGATCACGACCTCATTGGAAGGTGCGTTGTAGGGCACGTCCATCATCTCGCTCCAGGAGATTTCCGACTTCTGACGACCGTCGGGAGCCACGGCGCGCACGCCGAAGCGGCAGCGGCGACCCTCATAACCGCTCACGAGGGGAGCATCGATCACGTAGGCAGCCCACGACGTCGTGGCGGGGAGCAGTTGTTCGGGCTGGTTCTCCTGCTGCATCCAAATCTCATAATACCAGGTGTCGACCTCGTCGTTGTAGGTCTTCGTGTAGCCAGTCTCTTCACGGGCGGCATAGCGCATCTTGAAGTCGAGCGTTGAGCCTTTGCCGCGGAGGAACTCTACCTCTTTAATAGCGGGAGCCACGGGGGCGAAGGTCTGGGCAGGATCGCGGAGGGCAATCTCGCCCACGAGCAGGTTGTAGTCGGCAGCCGTGTTCTCCACGGTGAGGCCAATCATCGAGAGTTCGTCGCCGGCAGAGAGTCCGAGCTCACCGAGGGTGACGCTGAAGGTGGACCACTCGCCGAACTTCTCGGCAGCGGGAATGCTAACTTCCTTATAGTCGGTCAGTCCGTCGCGCTTGGCCACGAAGAACTTGGCGTGGGGATTGAGGTCGTTGGTTGTCTTATAAGTAATGGAGAGGGTGTAGCCAGGCTGTGCGGTGATGGCAGTCTTGAAGAGTTTTACGCGAGAGAGTTCGGTGGCGCCGCTCAGCCGGAGGCACGATCCGCCAAACCAGGCGTCGTCCCAGGTGAGGTTGGCGGCTACGAGCTGGCCCTGGTCGGCCTTCTCATTGCCGTCGACAATCCACCAGCGCCAGGTGGGCATGATGTCCTGCGTGGCGATGTTGTGCCACTTGTGGTCGAAGGTGACCTGACCGTCGTTGCGGAACTTGAGTCCGTTGCCGAGGTTGAAGCGCGACACGAAGGGCACCTGCTGGATCGTGGACTTGGCCGTGAGGAACTGCGACAGGCCGTGGAAATTGGCGAGGCTGGCATTGCTCAGGTCGCAGTTGGTATTGATGGCTGGAGCATTGGCGGGATTGCGGTGACCGCCGCTGAAGATGAGTTCCTGCTTGTTGAGATAGGTCTGCTGGATAGCCACGTCAGAGGTACCGTTGTCGGTTGAGCTCTGGTGGATAAGGCTCTGCGAGTGGGCGCCCCAGAAGCCGACCGACACCTTGCTGTCCTTCAGCGCCTGCCAGTTGCTGTTCTTCAGCGCACGGCCCTGGATATCGAAGCCGGCATAGTAGTCATAACTGCTGCGGCCCAGGCTGGCGGCCGTTCTCTCGGTGCTATTGAGGATGCTTCTGGTCCAGTTGTAGTTGCCGAACATCATGTCGGTGACGACGTTGGTGCTGTCGCCGAACATCTTGGAGTTGCCGCTGTAGAGTCCGCGGTCGAAGGTGATGCCTCCGTAGTCGTTGGTGCCGTCGTACCAGTGGAGCTGGAAACGCCAGCCAATCTTCTCGGCCTCCTTGTGGCACTGGGCGAAGAAGCCCTGGATGGCTTCCATTGTGGTGTAGTCGGAGTAGAACTCGGAATTGACACCCACGCCGTCGATACCATAATATTGAAGGAAGCGGACGAACTTCTCGGCATTGACATAGTTGCCTTCGTCGTCGGTCTTGGTCAGCATACCGAAGATGCGGGAATAGTCGTTGGAGCCGTACTCGTCGGCATAGACATACGCAGCCCAGGGAATGGACATGACGCAGCCCACGGCCACGCCGTTCTTATGCGCCACGTCGCTCAGGCCGGCCGTGACGCGGAACCACGGACCGGTCCAGTTGCCGTGGATGGTGACGTAGGACCAGTTGCTGAAGTTGTCACCTTCGAAGCAGTAGCGCGGCAGCGCCTTCCATGTTGACGTGGGGTCGTCGAGCGGCACCCACAGACACATGTTGCGGGCTGCGTCGCCCTCGCCGTCGGCCTTATAGTCGTTGTCGCCGCTGATGCGGGCCAAGGGGCGCTGACGGGAGATGTAGAACTGCTCGTCGATAGTTGACAAACCGCCGAAAGGCTGACCTGCCTCCCATTGACTGAAATTGGAGACGAGATCGGAAAAATTGGCATCCTTTATGTCCAAGGGATGGGTTGGCGTGCGTTGTGCCATGCCCACCGATGCTAACATAAGAACTGCTGCCAATAGGGTAGTTCTCTTGGTCATGTTTGTATATTAGTTTTTGGTTTATGTCAGGTTCCTTAGCGAGTAGCTTCCCTGTTCATTGTAGTAGCAGACAAAATTACGAATTGTTTGGAAATAAACAAAACGATTTGAAGATATTAACTTATATTTGCACTTGTAAATTATCGTGGTAGCTACTCATAACATCTCCACGCAGATTATTTGTCTACAACAAATCTATCGAATTAAGGCTCAACGGATTTTTTCGGTACGGATGAATTCTTTCGATCTAAATGAGAGTTAACCCCTATAAAGGCGACATTATTCCATATTGCAAAGTACGACTATATTTTCATCACTTGTAACCTCTATCAATCATACCCGGATAACATCCTACATGAAATCATGTCGCTTCTACAGGGCTCTTTGGTCAGATGACCAACGAATGATAGGGCTCACGTCCTACCCTACACTGTGTCGCCCTCACATAGCTCTACCCTCTTAGCAGATTTAGCAATTTCATCCGTAGGTCGAATTAATTTGTTCTGAGCAATTTGTGGCCATTCCACTGGTCCCCATCTCGTTTGTGTTTTCATATCATTCCCGGTTACTTCCCCCATCCGAGGGAATCAAAAAAATGTGAATTTTGCAAAAAATCTCAGGACTCGATATTGAAAATAATAATTTTTATTTATATTTGCAAAAGCTAAACAACATATAACCCAATAAGAATATTTAAGACTAACCGTCTAATCTAACTCTTTTAACTCTCACGCCTTTCGAAAGGTGCAAACTTCCGAGAGATGAGAATAGTATAGAACAGAATGAGAAGATTTCCTTTTGTCAAGCAGCATGACGCAATGCAGTGCGGTGTGGCATGCCTTGAGATGGTTTGCCGGTATTACGGCAGACCCTTCACCATCGGGCGTCTGTCGCAGATTTGTCATGTCACCTCAGAAGGTGTCTCCATGTTGGGAATCAGTGAGGCCGCAAACGAGATTGGGCTTCATTCTGTCTGTGTAAGGACAACCGTGGATAATCTGTCGCTTGCCCCACTTCCCTGCATCCTGCATTGGAATCAAAATCACTTCGTTGTGCTCTATAAAGTCCGTAAGGGCAAGCGGTTCTACATTGCTGATCCTGCTAAGGGACTCTTGACCTATAGTCTTGATGAGTTCAAGAGTCATTGGGTCAGCACACGGTCGGGCGGTGAGGACAAGGGAATAGCCATGCTGATAGAGCCTACACCTGTTTTCTATGCGTTCAAGGTGAAAGGCGACGAACATGGGCGGAATGACCAAGCGAGATCGTTCCGCTTCCTCTTTGGCTATGTCAGAAAATATAAAAAGTATTTCGGTCAGATTATCCTTGGGCTTAGTGTGGGGAGTCTGCTTCAGCTCGTCCTGCCGTTCCTCACCCAGTCTATTGTCGACGTTGGCATCAGAAATCAGGATATAGGCTTCATCTGGCTGATCCTGCTTGGACAGCTGATGCTGACTTTCAGCAGTACGGCGATAGACTTCATCCGACGTTGGCTGCTGCTCCACATCTCCATGCGCATCAATATCTCGTTGGTGAGCGACTTCTTCATCAAATTGCTCAAGCTTCCCATGTCGTTTTTCGATACCAAGTTGATGGGCGATCTGATGCAGCGCATGGGAGATCACAGCCGTGTGAACGGTTTTCTCACCGGCCAGACGCTGGGCATAGCCTTCTCGCTTTTGTCTTTTGTAGTGTTCTCGGTGGTTCTGTTCCTCTACAATAAGCTCATCTTTGGTATCTTCCTTCTCGGCAGCATACTCTACGGCGCATGGATGATGTTGTTCCTCCGCCGGAGAAAGGTGCTCGACTATGAACTTTTTGAGCAGCAGGCCATCAACAACAACAAAACCTATGAGTTTCTCACCTCTATGCAGGAGATAAAGCTCCAGGACTGCGAGCAGCGACGCCGCTGGGAATGGGAGGACGTGCAGGCCGACCTCTTCGGCGTGCAAATGAAGTCGTTAAAGCTGCAGCAGATGCAGGAGGCCGGAAGCATACTCATCAACGAGGTGAAGAACATCGTCATCACGGTGGTAGCAGCCGCAGCCGTTATCCACGGCCAGATGACCCTTGGCATGATGCTTGCCGTGCAGTATATCATTGGCCAGCTGAACTCACCCGTGGAGCAGTTGATGAGCTTCTTCTACTCACTTCAAGATGTCAGGATAAGCCTTGAGCGAATCAATGAGATACACCGCATTGAGGACGAGAACGGAAAGACGGGGTTGGCGACCACCCTTTCGGATGACAATAAGGGGATAGACATTAACGGCATCATGTTCAAATACGACCCGCATGCCTTGACCAAAACCTTGGACGGCGTGACCCTTCATATCCCCAAGGCTAAGGTGACGGCTATTGTGGGTGCCTCGGGTAGCGGCAAGACCACGCTCGTGAAGTTGATGTTAGGATATTATCCTGTATTGGAAGGACAAATCAACATCGGCGGCGCCGACATCAACACGCTCAATAAAAAATGGTGGCGCCGACAGTGCGGGGTGGTCATGCAGGACGGGATTATATTCTCGGAGAGCATCGCCCGCAACATCGCTGTCGACGATGGTGACATAGACAAGCAACGGCTCCTGAAGGCCGCACAAATAGCTTGTATACACGACTATGTGATGTCGCTTCCGCTGAAATACAATACTAAGATAGGCCGCGACGGCGTAGGGCTGAGTCAGGGACAGAAGCAGCGTATACTCATTGCCCGTGCCGTGTATAAGAATCCCGACTTCATCTTCCTTGATGAAGCCACCAACTCTCTTGATGCGAACAACGAACGGGCTATCGTGGAAAATCTCGACAAGTTCTACAGGGGCAAGACCGTTGTCGTAGTTGCCCACCGCCTGAGCACAGTCAGGAATGCCGACCAGATTGTCGTCATTAATCACGGGCGGGTCATCGAGACGGGTAACCACGCGACGCTGACAGAACGGCGAGGGGCGTACTATAATCTTGTAAAAAACCAACTTGAATTGGGCAACTGAACATGGACATGGAAAATAAGGAGTTTGACAATATAGAGCTTCGGAGCGACAAAGTGCGTAACATCATAGGCATGGTGCCACCGTGGCTGGTGCGCACTGGAACAGCTGTCATTTCGTTAGTAGTCGTAGCCTTGGCTTTTGTGGCCTACTCTGTACACTATCCGATAACGGTAGAGGCACAGGGAGAAATAAAAGGCAAAGACTCTCTCGAATTTCTAGTCCCTTACAAATACATTTATCTTTTCAAAGAGCCAAGGAACCTGTTGGTCTGCTACGAGGGGAGAAGCGACGAAGATCTGCCTTCGGTTTATTCTGTAGCCAGTTATGATGCCAAACTGCTCAGCATTGGGGGCACCAACTATTTCCTCGCTAAAGCTTATGTGGGCTCAGACTCCACTAGGATACAGTCTGGCCAAAAGGCTGAAGTTAGAATTGTTGTCAGCGATAGAACGCTCTGGGAGCAAGTGGTATGGAAATAGCGACAGGCACTCCTATAATTATTGAGTGGGAGTTGTGGTTCGCAGAATAGTTACTAAAAATAATTCTTGAAAAATGAAAATGCAATCAATTTATATTATATTTTTACTTGTGCTGTTTTCTCAGTTGTCTATGGCGCAAGAATACGCGCAGCATTTAGTTGTTCATCTTCAAGTGAGTTTTGATGACCATGCAGACATAGGAGCACCTTATCGAAGAATGCCTGGCAGAGATATAACTGTAACATTGTGTGGCACGAGTATGAATTTTGTAGGTGAGGGGACTCTATCCGTTGATATTCCTCAGCTTACAAGCGGTAGCTATTTTTCTAACACTTAAAAGGAAAGATTGCATTTTGGGGGGATTCAATGTCTATAATGAAATGTAGATATGAGATCCATGTATTATAATTTCTGTATATTCCATTTCAACTGTCATGCGAAAAATAGTTTGCATCTTTATTATCCTAACTGTCGTATCTTGTACCCTTTCAAATAAACCCAAAGACTTGGCAAGGGCCGAATCACTTGTCGATTCATTGCCGGATTCAGCCATGATTGTTCTTTCAGAAATCCATGGCGAAGCCAAAAATTACACCGAAGGCTACAGAATGAGGTATTTATTGGTGTATGCTGAGGCCATGAATAAGTTGTATGTTCCTATGGATACGGTTAAGTTCATGCCTGATGTCTTGCGCTATTTTGAAAAGCATGGGTCCGATAGAGATTTATGCAATGCTTATTATATGATGAGCTGCGTATATAGGGATAAAGGCGACAACCCTATGGCCTTGAAATATTTACTTGATGCAACATCCTGTGCGGATACAACGAGTGGACAAGCTGACTTTATGTTGTTATCAAAAATTTACAGCCAGATCGGTGTATTGTTCTACAAACAAAGATTACCTAAAAGGGCTATATCCGCATGGAATACCAGCAGAGCCTGCGCCATACATGCCAGCGACACGCTCACGGCCATACAGTCAATAGAACTTAGTGGTTATGCCTATATGCTTTTAGGAGAAAAGGATTCTTCTTTGTATATGGCAGAAAGGGCTTATCAAGAATATAAGAAAATCGGCAAAGAAAACTATGCCGCAGTTTTACTTAGCACCTTGATAGAACATTATTTAGAGAAGGGGAATTTAAAAAAAGGAAAAGAACTGATATCTGAATACTTTGATAAGTCCGGGGTTGTTGACAGACATGGAGATGTAAAGCCGGGTCATGAGATGATTTACCATCTATTAGGTAAGCTTTATGAAGTGGATCACAAACCGGATTCTGCTGCCTATTATTATAGAAAGCTCATCTCACAGGCAACGCGCCTTAACAGCCTGGAGAGTGGTTATCGCGGCTTGCTTGATGTTTTTTCAGAAAAGGGTGTCGCAGATTCTGTGACCAAATATGCCAACTTGTTCGCAGATACTAAAGATTCATCAAGCCTTTTGCTCTCGGCAGCAGACATTAATCGAGCGCAGGCTCTTTATGATTATACTGAGTATCAAAAAAATGCGAATGAGAAGTCTTTGGACAACAATCGTCTGATTATTATCCTGGTATGCTTGATGACAATGTTTGCCATCATCTCTTTGAGCCTATATGTATATATTAAACACCGAACCGCAAAGAGACAAAAGTATATTCAGGCATTGAGCGACAATTACGCAGACACAATGAGACTTTACAGACAAGCCTTGACCGACATGAAGATAATGGAACTTAATTTTGAAGATGCAAAAAAGGCGAAGTCTGAGGAAATAGAGAAGCTACACCAAGCATTATCTACATATTCGGAATACTCAAACGAAGCAGATTGGGATGCCGAGCAGAGTTTGATGGCTAATTCCGTAGTCATCAGACTCCATGAGCATGCAAAAATGGGAAATGCGGCCACGGCAAGTGAGCGGTCTGATCTTATACTCTTGACAAGTGAATTTTTACCTGATTTTTATCGTTATATTACCAATGATACGTTGGGCTTATCTGAGAGGGATGTCTTTGTGTGCGTATTGACACGGTTGCATTTTATTCCTTCTGAAGTTGGAAACTTGCTCGGTATAAAAAAGCAGAGTATTACCAATCTACGCTCAGACTTGAATAAAAAGTTGTTTGGAGAATCCGGCGCCAAGTCATTCAATTCAAACATTTACCGAATTTGAATTCGCGTTCATCTTTCATTTATTTTCTTGTTAATATCAGTTAATCATACTCTCTTTGTGTACTTTATGTACTTTTCCTCGAAAGAATACAAAAGGCTTCACTATATCCGTGTACAAAATGTACTCAAATTTGTTCGGAAATTGTTGATTTTTTTCTATATTTGCAAACGACATTATTCTTTTATTATAAATCTAAACGTTATGAAGAGACTAATCTTTAATCAAGAAGAACTGAGTGAGCTCGAGGTTCTCCAAATCAAAGGAGGTGGGTCTGACGATACTGTACCAACAGTCCAGTACGCGTGTGGTAATTCTGCTATAGGCTGTGATGGCGGCGTCACACAGCTCTATTGTATGAATTATACAATCGGGTGTGGCTCCTCGGAGCCTCTGCCTCATCCTGATAAGCCCAAGCCTTCTAACTAAGGCTTTTGGTGATATGTGGCTTTTGGCTTACTGATTCTTTGCATTTGATTTACCTTGGGACCAAGGTAAATCAAATGCCTAAAAAGTATAAATATGAAAGTTAGCAAGTACAATTATTTCGTCTACGACGAAGGCTTTTCCTACTGGTTTAACGGAGTATCCCGTAATTTCTTCAGACTTTCACGAGGTTTAGGAATGAAAATGGAGACTCTGATGTCTGACTTAGATAACCTGCGGGATACTTCAAGTACATTTTATGATAAGCTAAGTCAAGGCGGTTTCATCATAAATGATGATGTAGATGAATTAGACTTACTTAAGCATAAGGCGAAGGAGATTGTTAACAGCAAAGATTACTTCCTTGTTATAATACCCACATTAAACTGTAATTTTAAATGTTGGTATTGTATCCAGAATCATATACCTTCCGTCATGTCTTTACAAACGCTTGATAATATAAAACGGCATATCGACTATATGGTTGAAAAGAAGGGTATAACTTCTTTGCATATTGATTGGTTTGGAGGTGAGCCTTTTATGTATCTCGAACAAGTTGTAATTCCCATAAGCCGTTATGCTATTGATAAATGCCATCAGACTGGTATTCCTTTCGTAAACGGGGCCACTACAAATGGATATTACTTAGGAGAAGAAACCTTGAATATATTGAAAGAACTTCATTTTTCTCAATTCCAAATTACTTTGGATGGAGATAAATCATTTCATGACAAGGTAAAATATCAGGAAGGCTGTGTGTCAGCATTTGATCATGTCCTTACAAATATAAACAGAATTATTAATAACGATGATAAAGTATTATTGTACTTGAGAATCAATTATACTCATAGCACTCTTACATCGAAGATAGTTGAACAAGTAAACCGCTTTATAAGTAAGGAGAACAGAGGAAACATTGTAATAACCCCCAAAAAGGTTTGGCAAGAGGCTGTAGATAAGAAATTTGCAAAAACTCTTAAAACAATATTAGACTTGTTTTCTGAATCTGGATATAATGTATCAAGAATTTCTTTGCCTTCTTTTACGCCTTGCTATGCAAGTAAAGTATATTATAATGCCATTAATTTTAATGGCAATGTAGTAAAATGTACAGCATGCAATGACTTGTACGACAAGGAACCCAAAGGAAGACTAAAATCGGACGGAACTATTTACTGGTCTGATGATTTTGACGTAAAGTATCAGGCCTTAACGTATGAGAATAGTAAATGTGTCCGATGCAAGTATCTGCCAATTTGTATGGGACCGTGTCCAAGAAATTATTTATTGGGGAAGACGGAGTGTAAGTATAAAAGCGAAGATGTTGAGATAGAACAATCTTTGCTGGAATTTCTAAAACAACAATTCTAAAACTAAACAATGCTATGACAAGAAAACCAAACATTATCTTATTCGTGTGCTTTCTCTTCATGGTGCCTATGTCAGCTCTCTCGCAGGATAGCTTGAAAACTTCTAAGGATAGCGTAATGAAAGAAATCCAAATGAAGGATTTTGTTGTGACGGGAGACAATATCATCAGCCGAGGCGATCATCAGATCCTCTTCCTGACGAAAGAAAACCGCATGTTCGGTACCAATGCCCTGGATGCTGTGTCGTCGCTGAGCCTCTTTTATCCGCAGCTGAATGCCAAAAATCTTTTGTCCTACGACCAGAAGGAGATCCTCATACTCATCAACGGTGTCCCATCCTCGGCGATGGACCTGAGAGGGTTCAAGGGCTCCGACATCAAGCATGTGGAATACTACAATGTGCCGCCTCCAAAGTATATGGCGCTAACCTCGGGGCCCGTCGCCAACATTGTGATGAAGAGAAGGCACGACCAACTGTATACAGCATATGCCAACACTCTCAACTCCTTCACTACGGGCTACGGGACCAACCAACTGAACCTGGCCTATACCGACTCGCTGAACATGGTGAGGGTGAACTATTCCAACGACTACCGCAATATACACCATATCGAAACTACTTTTGAGGACGCGTTCGGCAGTGCTTCAAAGACGCTATATTCGGGCGACCGGCAGAAGTATATGGGGTTCTACAATGGGGTGCAGGTCTCCTATCAGAGATTTCAAGGCCCCCATCTGCTGAACATAAAACTGGGCTATGATTTCGATCCGAGACACCAGTATAATCCTACTAATCTGAAGGAATACATCGGCAACGACGTCTTCTCCGGGCACCGCGACGACACCCTCTCCACCCGTTCCAATTCATACGTGGTGGATCTCTTCTACCAGCTGACCTTACCCAAGAGACGGTCGCTGGCTTTCAATGTCGTGAACACATTCACCCACTCCCGATCGGACAATATGATTTACGAATCGTTCGAGGGGAAGGGGAGAGATTATTATGTGGCCAACAGGATACGCAATCGAATCTACTCGCTCATTGCCAACGCCACTTATCATTCGCCGTTCGCTGGAGGCTCTCTCAGTGCCGGTGCGTGGTATAGTGGCGCATATATGCGCCAGGAGTCCGGAATCGCGGTCTACAGACCGGAGAACCATAACCTGTTTCTTTATTCCGGTATCTACTGGAACGTGAAGACCGTGAACCTCTATCCGTCGGTGGGCATGCAGTACATCCACCAGACAAGCGCAGAGAGAAACCGCAATTATACGGCTCCGTATGTGAGGTTTTATGCTGACTGGTGGCCGCAGAAAAAGCTGAAAGGCTTTACGGTGCAATTGACCATGCAGCTGCAAGTGGAGAACCCCTCGCTGAGTGAGCTTACCTCCTCGGTGACGGCCAAGACCTACAATTTCTATACAATGGGGAATCCCAACCTGAAGCAGAGCCTTTATTACAACGGAAAACTTGCCGTGGCCTACTTCAAGCCTCAAAGCCAGGACTATATCTCATTGCAGTACATTCCGAGTTATTACAATTCGACCTATGTGTCTGTTTTGTCGGTGGAAGGCAATCAGGCAGTCCTGCGGCCTGAGCGGACAGGAAGCCTATTCAACAACCTTTGGCAGTTGTTTGCGCGCAAACAGATAGGCAAATGGTTCTCGCTCAATCCCTACGTAACGTATAACTACAAACGGTATGACACACCATCAGAGGCAGTGCGTCTGTCCTATTTAAGATATGGCGGTGCCCTTATTTACAACACCCCGAAAATGTCGATAATGGCTTCGGCCAATTCTCCGGTTAAAGACAGGAGAGGCGACCTTACGGTAAAAAGCAGCGCACAGTATTCATTCAGCTTTATCTATAAGTACAAGGCTTGGTCGGTGGGCATGCGGTGGAACTATGCCGGCAAGGGAGAGATTACGAAGGGCAGTATTCCCGGTTTCCAGTATCGCGAGGAGAGTACTTGGAAGCCCATGAGGAATATGTTCAGCCTGACGGCAACGTGGTCGTTCTCTCACGGACGTTCGAGACAGCATCCGTCTAAATCGCTGAACAATTCATATTCCGACAACGGACTCACGAAGTTCAATGAGCCCAAGCCTGCTCAATAAGACCCTCTCTAACTATCCCGAAAAGTAAAGACCCTCTCTAACTATCCCTAAGAGGGAGAGAACGCAAATACCACGGGAGACTGTGAGCCCTGAAAGGGCGACATAGAGTAGGATAGGGCGTTAGCCCTATCATTTCGGAAGGTTGGGGGATAAGAAGCCCTGAAAGGGCGACATAATTCCATATCAGATGTTGTCTCTATTTATGGACCAGTTGAATTTTTCCGTGGATGATGATTAAAAGGAAAATAGTCATGTCCACGCTTCAGCTTCTGGGGAGCTATTGGCCTAAGCCGTGTGGGACGTCCTGGCGAGCAAGCTCGCCGTCTGCCCCACATGGCTTAGGCCCATCCCTATCGGAATAGAAGCCTTGACATGACGAAAATCGCTTTGCGGAAAATTGCATACGCATAAAATACTAACCGATAATCTACGTTTTTATCTGGCTTTCTAAATCATTGGATTAAATATTTTATGCGTATGCAATTTTACGCGAAGCGATTTTCTCTCATCCTTAGCGCTGAGCCCGTAGGGTTGTTGGTTTGTGGGGGAAGTCTGGGCGGAGAGAACGCGAAACGGACTCATCGCACAGACTCTCCCCGCAAACCAACAATAGGCTTTAGCTTAAGCGCTGAGGATGAGATTTTCCTCCAAATTATCCACGGAACTTTTAACCTGCGCCGTTTCTATTTTATCCGTACCTTAACTTTCGCACGCTGTGTTATCTCGGTTCTCGTCTTGCTTATCGATGGTTGCTGACGACCGTCAGCAAGTTGTGAGGCGACCGTCAGCAAGTTGTGAGGCGACCGTCAGCAAGTTGTGAGGCGACCGTCAGCAATCGAAGACAGCCCACATTCAAATGCCCGGTTCGCGGCAATTCACTCACCACCGCTCGTTGCTAGCAGAATGGCGTTGGCGCTTTGTCGAAGGTAGGCGCGCAAGCCGTCGTCGGAGATCACCTCGATGTCGTTCATCAGGCCGATGGCGAAGCGGCCGATACCGACATAGCTCGTCACGTCGGTCTCGAAACGCCAGAGCTGGTCGTCGACACGGTGCAGGGCACTGGCGGCACGGGGATATTCCTCGCGCAGGAGATTGGCCGAGAGCACGCCGAGAAGCAACACCACATGGTGGCGGGTCTCACCGCTGAAGTTGAAAACGTCGGTGTAGGGACGGTGGTGGTCTTGCTCATTGCCCCACTTCAGATGGTCGGTGACGATGACATCGCGCATGCGGGCCACCTTGAAGGTCTTGTTGCGGTGGGTCGTAACCTCAAAGCATTCCACGTCGGTGTCGTTGTTCGACAGCGCATAAGGCTCCACGAGCCGGTTCTGCACCGTGCGGCTGTGGGCCGACATGTAGTCCACGAGCATCGCCGCCTTCTTGTGCTCAATGGCATAGCTGAGGCGCTCAAGGTTATGGGCCAGCCGGTCGTGGAGCGGCTTATCGGCAAAGGTGCTGATGTCGTAGAAGCGTTCAAGCTTGCCACGTACCGCCTCGGAGAGCTCCGAACGCTCGGCGCCACTGGCCAGGCGATAGAGGTAGACAGCTTCGGACACGGTAAAACTGACGTTGCTCACCAGATGGCTGATAAACTCAGAGTCGGTGCCGACGAGATAATGGTCGCCCCGATGAAGGAGGGTGAATCCGTTGTTGCGCAACAGTTCGAAATAATAGAATACGGTGCGGCGGGTGATACCAAGCAGGCGCTCCAGTTCGTCGATGGTAGTACCGGCGGGACTGGTGAGACGGCTGATGATACGTAGTAGGTTGGCAGGTGATTGTAGGCTCATAGGCTTGTATAGATTGTTATTTAGAGAATTCAGGGAAAGGCAGCATAGGCTCATTGTCGAGCAGCCGGAACGACCGGCGATGATAGGGCGAGGGGCCGTATCGTCGGATGCCCTCGCGGTGCTTTCGGGTGGGATAGCCCTTGTTGCTGTGCCAGTCGTACATCGGGTATTCTTCGGCCAGCCGGTCCATATAGTCGTCGCGGAAGGTTTTGGCCAGGATGCTGGCGGCGGCAATCGGTTGGTATTTTCCGTCGCCCTTTATAATAGTGGTATAAGGCAGGTCGCGGTAAGGATCGAAGCGGTTGCCGTCGATGATGAGCGCCTCGGGCCGCACGCTGAGCTGGTCCAACGCCCGGTGCATGGCGAGGAAAGAGGCATGCAGGATGTTCACCTTGTCGATTTCCTCGGGTGTCACCTCCCCCACCGCCCACGCCACGGCATCACGCTCAATCTCTTCGCGCAGGGCATAGCGCTGATGGGGAGTGAGCTTCTTGGAGTCGTTGAGACGGGGATTGTCGTAGCCGGGCGGAAGGATGACGGCTGCGGCAAACACGCTTCCTGCCAGACAGCCCCGGCCGGCCTCGTCGCAGCCCGCCTCTACCTTATTTATATAATAGTGACTTTCCAGCATCGATGTCTTGTCTTTATAATGTTAACTGAAAAATTGCCGGGATATTATATCGCGTCCGTCGATTTTGGATAGCTGCAAGAGCCGCACCGGAAATATTTACTCTCGGAAGCGGGGAACAATCATTATTTTAGTGAGGAACAATCACGCGTGACAAATGTCACTTTTGTTCGTGACAAATGTCACGCTCGTTCGTGACAAATGACACGTTCGCTCGTGACAAATGTCACGTTCATTCGTGACAAATGTCACGAGACATCAAGACCTTGTTATTACGAAATATATCCAGAGATGTAGCCTGCTAATATTTGCCTCTGGGCTGAATATCGATTATCTTTGCAGTGATAAATCGATTCCACTCATTGCATGGTAATCTGGCGATTGAAAACACAACATTTAATACTATGGAAATAAAATACGAACTTCACAAAATCAAAAACGCACAGGGCACGGGCAAAAGCCGCGTGTTCGTGCAGCTGAGAAACAAGAAGGCTCTGACAACAGAGGACCTATTCCGTGAAATTCAAGACTCCTGCACGTTGAAGGTCTCGGACGTGAAAGCCGTGATGACCGAAATCCGGGACATCGCCATTCGTGAATTGTCGGAGGGAAAAAGATTCTATCTGCCCGAGATAGGCTATCTGTCGCTGAGCGTGAGCAACACACCGCTCTCCAGAAAGCCCAACGGAACGATTACGGGAAAGGACATCTGTCTGCGCAACATCAACTTCCATCCTGAAAAGAAGATGCTTACCGAGTTGAGACGCAAAGTAAGTTTCATCAAGTCGGGCGACTCCAGCGTCTCAGTTCAGTATGGCGAAGAGGAGCTTTGGGGCAAGATGAAGGCCTACCTCTCCACCCACCGCGACATCACCCGAGAGGCAATGCGCTCCGAGTTCGGCCTCAGCGAATACAAGGCCAAGCAATGGGCCGAACACTTCGTTGAGAGCGGTCGCCTGAAGAAGGAAGGCTCGCGCCATATCATCTACTTCTTATAAGCAAGACGGCAGGGGCTTAGGTTATAAGTTCAGCGTAAATTGTCTTGAATTTTAGCAATGGAAATGTCTCATTCGAAAAAGAAGGCCTCCCAGCCATCACAGAGCGTGACGACGGGAGGCCATTATCATTAATCCTATTGAAGTTCTCTATAACCTGATATATTATTACTTAACCTTGTCCAGAAGTTCCTGTGGCAGTTGGGGCATGGCGCCCTCCTGCGTGCAGACGCAGGCGCTGACCTCCACGGCCAGACGGTGAGCTTCGGTGATGGGCATGCCGGAGAGGATGGCTGCGGCAAAGCTGCCGGTGAAGCTGTCGCCGGCGCCAACGGTGTCGACCACATCCACATGAGGCGTGGGCTGGAAACTCTTCTCGCCGGGAGCAAAGACGTAACTGCCGTTGACACCACAGGTGAGGACGAGCATGCGCAGATTGTACTTGCCGAGGATGAGCCAACACTTGTTTCACACAGGAGTTATGTGCAGTGTGTAGTAGAAGCGGCGGTATTCCTGTCGCCGAATAACTTACTTCTGAAGCGCAATCCAATCTTTTTCGTGGACGGCAGGACTGCTGTCCTTCCTAATTATAATAGTTTTTTTTCTTGGTCGTGAGGAATGACGACCCTCCTAATTACAATCGATTTTCTTTCTTGTTAAGGTGACGTTCGTCACGGATCATTGTGAAGCGACGGTCGCGACATATTTATATATAAACGCGATTATCGATGCTTTCTGACGGTCGTCTAATAATCGCCCGACGTTCATCGGAAAGCAACTAGCCGGCAATCTATCATCAGCGAGCGCCCTACTCGTTAACAATACCAAAGATTCGTTATATCTCTGAAAAAGGGAATAGGGTAATTTGCTGACGTGGGAAATTATTGTTATATTTGTAAAAGTACCTGTCCGATAACCAGTTCTTTACAGGCCACCGAGACAGATACCATCTCCAATCGCAACACATTCACATATCAACCAATTCTACAATTCATATATGACGATAACCCTCATCACACTGGCACTCACCATCATCTTCTTCATCTGGGGACGGATAAGAAGCGACATTGTGGCACTCTCGGCACTCGTCGTGCTGATTGTCTCCGGCATTCTGACACCCACCGAAGCACTGGCGGGATTCTCCTCGTCGGTCGTGGTCATGATGGCCGGACTGTTTGTAGTGGGCGGTGCCATACTGCAGACCGGTCTTGCCCGCGCTGCCGGCAACCGGATGATGGGCATGGCAAAGGGCAACGAGACCAAGGCCTTCCTCCTCGTCATGCTCACGACATCCTTCATCGGCGCCTTCGTCAGCAACACCGGCACCGTGGCGCTCATGATGCCCATCATCGTCAGCATGGCCGCGCAGGGCGGCTTCAGCAGTTCGCGGCTCCTGATGCCCCTGGCCTTCGCAGGCAGTCTGGGCGGCATGCTCACGCTCATCGGTACACCGCCCAACCTCGTGGTCAGCGAGGAGCTCGAACGGAACGGTCTTCAGGGACTCTCGTTCTTTTCCTTCCTGCCCGTGGGTCTGACCGTGATTGCCATCGGCATCGCCTTTCTGCTGCCCATGAGCAAAACGCTGATCAAGAAACAGAAGAGCCGCAAGGGGAAGAACAAAGGCAAATCGCTCGACGACCTCGTGGAGGAATATCAGCTCAACGACAACCTCTACCGCTATCGCGTGCCCGCGGGCAGCCCTATCGTGGGAAAGAAGGTGAGTGAGCTCGACCTGAAAAACCGTTTCGGCGCCACCATTCTAGAGATACGGAGCGAGAAAAAGAATGCACTGGGCATCATGCGCGACATCAGTCAGAGCATCGTCTCGGGCGACACCGTCGTTGAGAACGGCGACATTCTCTACTTCATCGGGAAGCGGGAGGACATGAAATGGATGGCCGAAAGCTACAGTCTGCGCCGGGAGAAGGGCGCCTCGCTCGACTTCTACGACATCGGTCTGGCGGAGATTGTCGTGCTGCCCAACTCGAAACTCGCGAAGACAAGAATCCGCGACTCCAGACTGAAGGAGAAAAACAAGGTCAACGTGCTGGGCATTCGGCGTGGCGACGAGTACATCTTCGACAATCTCGGCGACATGAAGCTCAACGGCGGCGACGTGCTGCTCGTGCAGGCCCAATGGGACGACCTGCTCTCGCTGAACTCAGACGACAACAACTGGGTGGTGCTGGGTCATCCGCGCAACACCATCACCAAGGCCACGCTCGACTACAAAGGATCCACCGCAGCCGCTATCATGCTGCTGATGATTGTGCTGATGGTGACGGGCTGGGCCGCACCCGTAACGGCCGTGCTGATAGCCACCCTGCTGACCGTCCTCACCGGCTGTTTCCGCAAGGTGGAGGACACCTACAAGACCATCAACTGGGAAAGCATCATCCTCATCGCTGCCATGATGCCCCTGTCGACAGCGCTGGAGAAGACGGGCGTGTCGGCCATGGTGTCTTCCTCGCTCGTTGAGACCCTGGGCGGATTCGGTCCCTACGCACTGCTGGCGGGCATCTACTTCACTACGTCGTTGATGACCATGTTCATCAGCAACACGGCAACGGCTGTGCTGATGGCGCCCATAGCCATGGTGGCGGCACAACAGCTGGGCGTGAGTCCCTATTCCTTCCTGATTGCGGTGACGCTGGGAGCCAGCATGTGCTTCGCCTCGCCCTTCTCCACCCCACCCAACGCACTGGTGATGAAGGCCGGCCACTACACGTTCATCGACTATATTAAGGTAGGTTTGCCCCTGCAAGTTATCATCGGCATCGTGATGACCTTCGTGCTGCCGCTCATCTGGCCTTTCTGACGCCGTAAGCTGCAGCTTCTATCCTTGGGCCTGCCCCACCCTATTTTTAGCCTTTGCGCTCGCTCCCTTGCAGTTACTACAGAGGACAGGCGCAAAGGCTGACTGCTTTTTACCAGGATATAGAATCGGCATCCGCCCCCTACGGGAGCCCGAGTGCAACTCGCGAGGCACATTATTTCATAATTCAATGAAAATTTAACAGGGAATATAAGCAGATGAAATATTATTGCACTAAAAAGGATTAACTTTGCAGTCAGAATAAGAAACTAATCCCATTACGATTATGGAACAGCAAATAATGATTAACGCTCAGAACAAGAGAGCCGACAGCAAGAAAGAGACGGTAAAAAGAATAGCCAACTGGCTGATGGAACCCGTTGACTGGTTGGGCGAATACTATTCAGGCCTGATTGAGCAGAAACTGAACCGCCGTCAGACACTTTGGCTCGTCTGCGCGCAAGTGTCGCTCATCGTTGCGGTGTTTCCCGTCAACCTGAACTTCACCGCCCGCATCGTCGGTATGCTCTGGTTCGCATGGACCCTGGAGAAGTGCAGAGAGGTGCTGCATGGCGAATGAACTCGACAACCCATATCACGGGAAGCATTACCGAAAGAAAACAAGAAAGCCGGACTTCATCATGAGTCAGGCTTTCTTGTTTTTATTTTAGAACATCTTCGCCACCCGCTCGATACCTTCGGCGAGTTGGTCGATTTCTTCTTTCGTGTTGTAAAGGGCGAAGGAGGCTCGCACCGTGCCCAACACACCGAGACGGTCCATCAGTGGCTGGGCGCAATGATGTCCGGTACGCACGGCGATGCCCAGTCGGTCGAGCAGCGTGCCCATATCCATGTGGTGGATATTGCCCACCAAGAAACTCACCACGGCATCCTTATTGGGCGCCGTACCGAAGAGACGCATGCCGTCGATCTCACCTAAGCGCTTCATGGCATAAGCGGTGAGCTGCCGCTCGTGGTCACAAATGTTATCCATGCCAAGCGAATTGAGATAATCTATGGCAACTGCCAGGCCATGAGTAGCCACATAGTCGGGCGTACCGGCCTCAAACTTCAAGGGCGGACGTTCAAAAGTGGTATGCTCGAAACTGACATTCTCGATCATCTCTCCCCCACCCTGGTAAGGCGGAAGTTTGTCGAGCCACGATTCCTTGCCATACAAGACACCGACACCTGTGGGGCCATACATCTTATGACCCGAGAAGGCGAAGAAGTCGCAGTCGATGTCCTGCATATCGACCTTGAAATGCGGGGTGCTCTGCGCGCCATCCACCAGCACGGGGACGCCGTACTGATGGGCAACGGCAATCATCTCCTTCACGGGATTGACGGTGCCGAGCACGTTGCTCACGTGGGCCAGGCTGACAAAACGCGTATGCTCATTGAAGAGCTTGCGGTAGGCCTCCTGGTCGAGCGTGCCGTCGTCGTGCATGGGAATCACACGGAGCTTGAAACCGTAGCGTTGGGCTTGTAGCTGCCAAGGCACAATGTTGCTGTGATGCTCCATCACGGAGACGATGACCTCATCGCCGGGCTTGAGAAACTCCTGCGAGTAGGTGGCGGCAATGAGGTTGATGCTCTCTGTGGTGCCGCGCGTGAAAACAATCTCGGAGGTGGTGCGGGCGTTGATAAACTTGCGCACGGTCTCGCGGGCCTGCTCGTGAAGCTCAGTGGCCTGCTGACTCATCCAATGTATGCCGCGGTGGACGTTGGCATTGACGTTGAGATACTCGTCGCGCATGGCATCCAGCACGCAGAGCGGTTTCTGCGTCGTTGCCGCATTGTCGAGATACACAAGCGGTTTTCCATATACAGTGCGTGAGAGGATGGGGAAGTCGGCACGCACCTTGTCTAATTCATAATTCATAATTCATAATTCATAATTTTGTCGATAGCGCGGTAAAACTTCTAGTTCGCGCTAAGGACAAAAACCATCAATCATCGTTCACGATAAATCACTTTGTAGGAAACTAATCCCACTACATAATGTACTTCAGCATTATCGCTAACTCAAAGATGCAACTCATCATTCATCATCCATAATCCATAATTTAAGAACGGCCCCGCACGAATCGGCTAAGTTCGTGGTTGATAGCCATCAATCCTTTAAGCCATAAGAGAGGCCCACGTTCAAAAATTATGAATTATGAATTGTAAATTATGAATTACTTGCACAGTTGGCATCCCTCGCAGCGGCTGAGCTCGCCACGGAAGCGCTTCTCCACGAGATAATGGAGACGCTCGCGAAGGGGAGGAAGCGAAATCTTGTCGATGACCTCTCCCACGAAGGCGAACTCCAGCAGGAGCTTGGCTTCCTTGACGGAGATACCGCGCTGCTGCATGTAGAAGAGAGCGGCGTCGTTGAGCTGGCCCACCGTGCTGCCGTGGGAACACTTCACGTCGTCGGCATAAATCTCGAGCATGGGCTGGGTGAACATCCGCGCCTCACGGGTCATGCAGAGGTTCTGGTTGCGCTCCTCCGAGGTGGTCTTCTGACTGCCGTGGCGCACTAGCACGCGGCCGGCAAAGGCTCCGACTGACTGGTCGTCGAGCACGTACTTGTAGAGCTCGTGGCTGTCGCAGTGGCCCACCTGATGGTCGATGAGCGTATTGTTGTCTACATGCTGATTCTTGTCGGCAATGACGCAGCCGTTGAGCTCACACTCAGCCCCCTCGCCCTTGAACACGAGGTCGAGCATATTGCGGGTGACACCGTTGTGAAGCGTAATCACGTTGTGGTTGACCCGGCTGTTGGCCTGCTGGTCGACGTAGACATTCGACACACGCGTATTCTTGTAGTGGGTCTCCTCCAGACAGTAGAGGCTGAGACTGGCGTTCTCACCCACGAAAGCTTCAATCACCTGCGTGGTGAGGAAGGGACGGTCGTCGACGGCATGGTCGCAGAAGAGCAGTTTCACCTCGGCGCCCTCCTCCAGGATGATGAGCACGCGGCGGTTGACCATGAGGTCGACATCCGAGCGAAGGATGTTGATGACCTGCACGGTGCGGTCCACCTTGACGTTCTTCGGCACGTAGACGACGAGTCCGTCCTCGGCCAACATCGTATTGAGGGCCGTCACAGCATCCTTGTCGGTGGAAGCAATCTTGGCGTAATACTTGCCGATGAGCTCAGGCCGCTGGGCAGCCACCTGGGCCAGCGAGCCTATGACGACGCCTTCGGGCAACTGCGCCTTGGGCAGCGCCTCCTCATAGAACTGGTCGTTGACCATAAAATAGAGCGACGTGGAAAGGTTGGGCACGTCGCAACGGAAAGCCTCATAAGGGTCGACGGGGATGTGAAGGCGATTGAGGTTTAGTCCGTAGTTGGGCGCGAAGAGCTGCTGCATGTCGGTATACTTGTAGCGCTCCACCTTGCGCGACGGAAATCCCTGCCGCTTAAAGTCCTCGAAGGCCTGGTCGCGCACCGCATTCATCACGTCCACAGAGTGGTCGCAGATCATCTGACGGCACTCGCCATAGAGGTCGATATATTGTTGTTCTGCTTTTTGAGACATAATATTGATTTTAAATCATAGGGAAAACAAAGCCGGCCTTAAAGCCTGCAGACTTTATTCTCCGTATTTAGCATCGGCCTCGGCCTTGATCTGGTCGTAGCCGTTCTTCTCAATCTCGCTGGCCAGCTCGGGTCCGCCAGTCTTGACGATGCGTCCGTTGTAGAGCACGTGGACGACGTCGGGCTTGATCATCTCGAGCAGACGGTCGTAGTGGGTGATGACAATGTAGGAAGTCTCCGGGGTATGCATCTTGTTGACGCCGTCGGCCACGATGCGCATGGCATCGACATCGAGTCCGGAGTCGGTCTCGTCGAGGATGCTGAGCTTCGGCTCGAGCACAGCCATCTGGAAAATCTCGTTGCGCTTCTTCTCGCCGCCGGAGAATCCCTCGTTTACGGAGCGGTGGGCGAGTTTGGAATCGAGTCCCACGAGCTGACGCTTCTCGCGCATGAGCTTCATGAAATCGGCAGCCTTGAGCGGCTCCTTGCCCTCATACTTGCGCTTGGCGTTGACAGCGGCCTTCATGAAATTTGTCATGCTCACACCGGGAATCTCCACCGGATACTGGAACGAGAGGAAGAGTCCCTCGTGGGAGCGGTCCTCCGGCTTCATCTCCAGGAGGTTCTTGCCGTTGAATGTGGCCTCGCCCTCGGTGACGGTGTAGAGGGGATTGCCGGTGAGCACGGCGCTGAGCGTTGACTTGCCCGAACCGTTCGGGCCCATGATGGCATGTATCTCTCCGTCTTTCACCGTGAGGTCGATGCCTTTCAGTATTTCTTTGCCTGCGATAGAGGCATGTAAATTCTTTACTATTAGCATTGTTTTGATAGTTGTTTTAAATTATAGGGTTGATAAAAGCCATAGATACTATAGTTACCATAGTTACTATAGCTACTATAGCCCCTAAAGAAACTATAGAGAGCCATATCCGCTATCCCACTGTCCCTTCCAGCGACACGCTGAGCAGCTTCTGGGCCTCAACGGCAAACTCCATGGGGAGCTTGTTGAGCACGTCCTTGGCATAGCCGTTGACAATCAAGCCGACAGCCTCCTCCATGGGGATGCCGCGCTGGTTGCAGTAGAAGAGCTGGTCCTCGCTGATCTTGGATGTCGTGGCCTCGTGCTCCACAATCGCAGTATCGTTGTGGATGTCCATGTAGGGGAAAGTGTGGGCGCCGCAATCGGAGCCCAGCAGCAGGGAGTCGCACGAGGAATAGTTACGTGCATTGTCGGCGTTGGCCGTGGCACGCACCAGTCCGCGATAGGAGTTCTGCGAGTGACCAGCACTGATGCCCTTCGAGATGATCGTCGACTTGGTGTTCTTGCCCATGTGGATCATCTTCGTGCCCGTGTCGGCCTCCTGATAGTTGTTGGTCACAGCCACGGAGTAGAACTCTGCCTGACTGTTGTCGCCGCGCAGGATGCACGATGGATACTTCCACGTGATGGCCGAACCGGTCTCCACCTGCGTCCAGGAGAGTTTGGAGTTGACACCACGGCAGTCGCCGCGCTTCGTCACCAGGTTGAGCACACCGCCCTTGCCGTGCTCGTCGCCGGGATACCAGTTCTGCACGGTGGAATATTTCACCTCGGCGTTGTTCATCACCACAATCTCCACCACAGCGGCGTGAAGCTGGTTCTCATCGCGCATGGGAGCCGTGCAGCCTTCGAGATAACTCACGTAGGCATCGTCGTCGGCAATGATGAGCGTGCGCTCAAACTGGCCCGTGTTGCGGGCATTGATGCGGAAATAGCTGCTCAACTCCATCGGACAGCGCACTCCCTTGGGGATATAGACAAAGGAGCCATCGCTGAACACTGCCGAGTTGAGTGCCGCTGAAAAGTTGTCACTGTAGGGCACAACCGATCCCAGATACTGGCGCACCAGGTCGGGATGATTCTTCACTGCCTCGCCAATCGAAGAGAAGATGATACCCTTCTCGGCGAGTTTCTCCTTGAAGGTGGTCTTCACCGACACCGAGTCCATCACTGCGTCGACAGCCGTACCGCTCAGGGCCAGGCGCTCCTCAAGGGGAATGCCCAGCTTGTCGAACGTTTTTTCCAACTCGGGGTCTATCTCCCTGTTCTTTGGCTTCTTGGCCAGCGGGTCGGCATAGTAGGAGATGGACTGGAAGTCGATCTCAGGCACATGCACATGTCCCCATTTAGGCACAGGCAACGTGAGCCAGTGGCGATAAGCCTTCAAGCGGAAGTCGAGCAGCCACTCGGGCTCGCCCTTCTTCTTCGAGATCAGCCTCACCACGTCCTCGTTGAGTCCCTTGGGGATGATATCTGTGTGAACGTCGGTGGTGAAGCCGTACTCGTACTTCTGCTGCGCCACCTTCTTCACATAAGCGTTTTTTTCTTTCTCGTTAACCTTTAGTTCCATAGTAATTTAATGCACAAAAGTTATGCCACCATTGGCATTCCTTCGCTTTTTTATAGCAAAAAGGTCGGGAGCGGACATCCGTTCCCGACCTTTATGTTATCTTATCCTTACAAGAAGGAGGGGAACAGACAATTACAACTTCTGCTCTACCTCGATCTCAGTGAATGTCTCAAGGATATCTCCTTCCTGAATATCGTTGTAGTTGACAAGGCTGATACCGCAGTCCATACCCGTGGGCACTTCCTTCACATCATCCTTGTAGCGCTTGAGGGCACCCATCTCGCAAGTACGGACAACGATACCGTCGCGGATGACGCGCACCTTGTCCTTGTTGTGGATCTTGCCTTCGGTGACCATACATCCGGCAACAGTTCCGACCTTGGAAATCTTGAACACCTGGCGCACCTCGGCCTGACCGGTGACAATCTCTTTCTTCACCTTGTCGAGCATACCCACCATGGCCGACTTGACATCGTCGATGGCATCGTAGATGACGGAGTAGGTATTGATTTCCACGCCACTCGAATCGGCGAGCTTGCGGGCAGCGGCGGAGGGACGCACCTGGAAGCCGATGATGAGCGCGTCGGAAGCATCGGCCAGCGTGACATCGCTTTCTGAGATCTGACCCACGGCCTTATAGATGACGTTCACCTTCACCTTGTCGGTTGAAAGCTTGATGAACGAGTCGCTGAGGGCCTCAACCGAACCGTCGACATCACCCTTGACGATGATGTTGAGCTCGTGGAACTCACCCTTGGCAATACGGCGGGAGATGTCGCCCAGCGTCAGACGCTGCTGCGTACGCAGACCCTGCTCGCGCTGCAGCTGCTCGCGCTTCGTGGCAATCTCGCGTGCCTCCTGTTCGGTGTCGAGCACGTGGAAGGTATCGCCTGCCGTAGGAGCGCCGTTGAGACCGAGGATGATGGCCGGAGTGGAAGGACCGGCCTCATCGATGCGCTGGTTACGCTCGTTGAACATGGCCTTGATGCGGCCCCAGCTGGTACCGGCAATCACGATGTCGCCCTGGCGCAGCGTACCGTTGCTGACGAGCACGGTGCTGACGTAGCCGCGGCCCTTGTCGAGCGACGACTCGATGACCGTACCCGTTCCCTTGCGGTTGGGGTTGGCCTTGAGGTCAAGCATGTCGGCCTCGAGCAGCACTTTCTCCATGAGCTCGTCGACGCCGATGCCCTTCTTGGCCGAGATTTCCTGACACTGGTACTTACCGCCCCAGTCCTCGACCAGGAGGTTCATGTTGGCCAGGTCCTCACGTATTTTGTCGGGATTGGCTCCCGGCTTATCAATCTTGTTGATGGCAAACACCATCGGCACACCTGCGGCCTGAGCATGGGCGATGGCCTCCTTGGTGGTAGGCATCACGCTGTCGTCGGCGGCGATGATGATGATGGCAATATCCGTCACCTGAGCACCACGGGCACGCATGGCGGTGAAGGCCTCGTGTCCAGGCGTGTCGAGGAAGGTCACCTTGCGGCCGTTCTTCAGTGTCACGCTGTAGGCACCGATGTGCTGAGTGATACCACCTGCCTCACCGGCAATCACATTGGTGTTGCGGATGTGGTCGAGCAGCGACGTCTTACCGTGGTCGACATGACCCATCACTGTGACGATAGGCGGACGGCTCACGAGATCGGCCTCGTCGTCGGGCTCCTCGCTCACGGCCTCCTGTACCTCGGCACTCACGTATTCGGTCTTGAAGCCGAACTCCTCAGCCACGAGGTTGATGGTCTCGGCGTCGAGGCGCTGGTTGATGGACACCATGATGCCCACTCCCATGAGGGTTCCGATGACCTTGTTGACGCTGACGTTCATCATCGTTGCCAACTCCGAAACGGTCACAAACTCCGTGAGCTTCAGCGTCTTGCTCTGCTTGTTGGCCTCAGAGGCCTGCTCGTTCATCTTCTCCTGAACGGCCTCACGCTTCTCACGACGGTACTTGGCACCCTTCTTGTTGAAGTTCTGCTTGTTGGTGAGGCGGGCGAGCGTCTCCTTCACCTGACGTGAAACATCCTCCTCGTTCACCTCCAGAGGCTTCTGCGGACGCTTGTTCTTCTTCTTTCCGCCTCCTTGGTTGTTGTTATTGTTGTTGCCTTTACCTTTGTTCTTATTGCCCTGCTTGTCCATCTGGTCAACGACTGCGTTGATGTCCACGCGGTCGCTGTTGATGCGCTTGCGCTTCTTGCGCTCGCCGGCGTGCTGCTGGTTTTTCTCCTCGCGCTCCTTGCGGCGCTCGTCCTTCGACTTCTTCTTGGGACGCGTGCTCTGGTTGATAGCGCTGAGGTCGATCTTGCCCATCACCTTCAGCTTGGGAGCGTTCTGCAGGTCCTGCTCGATCTTTGTCTTGAAGACCGACGGCTGCTGAGGTTCCTCCTTGGGAGCAGTCTCGGGCTGGGGCTTGGGCTGAGCAGGAGCCTGAGCGGGCTGGGGCTTGGGTTGCGGCTGTGCCTGCTGCGGCTTGGGCTGGGGCTTAGGCTGCTCTGCGGGCGCGGGCTGCGGTTTGGGCTGCGCGGGGGCCTGCGACGAAGCGGGTGCGGCAGCCGACTGGGGCTGTTGGGGCTTGGCATTGCCGACGGCAGCGGCGGCCTTGCCCTGATTCTGAGACGGCTTGGGGCCAAGCTGGCTCAAGTCGATATGACCAACCACCTTCACGCGCGGAATCTCCGTCGTGGGAGCGGTCTGAGGTCGCTGGGGCTTCGGGCGGCGCTTGTCCTTCTTCTTGCTCGAAATCAGCTGGTCGGCTTTGTTGCGCGTCTCAGCGTCTTTCTTGAACGCCACCTCAAGGGCATGATACTGATCTTCAGTGATCTTGGACGTGGATTCCAAGTCCTCACTGAGATTGTATTTCTTTTTCAGGAAGTCAACTGCCGTTTGAAGTCCTATGTTAAAATCACTTAGTGCTTTATTTAATCTGACACTCATCTAATACTTTTTTGTCTTATTGTTTTTTGTTTTCTTTGTTGGAGTTGTAAAGGGTGCTTGCCGGAATCGTCCGGCAGGGGGCTGTCATCCCTTCTCAAACTCCTGACGGAGCACCTTCAACACGTAGTCGACGGTCTCCTCCTCGAGGTCGGCTTTCTCTACAAGCATGTCGCGGGGAGCATCCAGCACCTGGCGGGCGGTGTCCAGTCCGATGCCCTTGATGGCGTCGATCACCCAACCGTCGATGACATCGCGGAACTCATCGAGATAGACATCTTCAAAGTCATTGGCCTGATCCTGAGGCACATCGCGATAGACGTCGATTGTATAATCGGTCAGCATGCTGGCCAGCTTGATATTGGCGCCACGACGACCGATGGCGAGGCTCACTTCTTCTGGTTTCAGGTAGGCGTCGGCTTTCTTGTTGGCCTCATCGATATTGATGTAGCTCACCTTGGCGGGATTCAGAGCACGCTGGATGAAGAGTACGGGGTTGGTGGTCCAGGTGACGACGTCGATGCTCTCGTTGTTGAGCTCATGCACGATGCCGTGCACGCGGCTGCCTCTGACGCCCACGCAGGCTCCCACGGGGTCGATGCGGTCGTTGAAACTCTCCACGGCCACCTTGGCGCGCTCGCCAGGAATGCGCACCACCTTATGGATCACAATCTGACCGTCGGCAATCTCGGGCACCTCCTGCTCCAGCAACGCCTTGAGGAAGGCAGGACTGGTGCGCGAGATGATGATCTTGGGGTTGTTGTTGTCGTTGGTCACGCGCTCCACGACGGCACGGATGGCGTCGCCCTTATGATAGTTGTCGGTGGGAATCTGCTCGCTCTTGGGAAGGGTGAGCTCGTTGTTTTTGTCGTCGACAACGAGAATCTCGCGTTTCCACACCTGATAGACCTCGCCGGAGATGATCTCACCCACGCGGTCTTTATACTCATTATAGAGCTGGTCGTGCTCGAGCTCCAGAATCTTGGAAGCCAGAGTCTGACGCAGGTTGAGAATGGCACGGCGGCCGAAATCGGAGAATTTCACGGGCTCGGTGACTTCCTCGCCCACCTCATAGTCGGGTTCTATCTTGCGGGCATCGGTGAGGCTGATCTGCGTATTGTCGTCCTCGACATTGCCGTCTTCCACCACAGTGCGGTTGCGATAGATTTCGCAGTCGCCCTTGTCGGGATTCACAATCACCGTGAAATGGTCGTCTGAGCCGTAGATTTTTGCGAGCACGTTGCGGAAGCTCTCCTCCAGAACACTCGTCAGAGTGGCCTGGTCGATCTTCTTCTCTTTGTTGAATTCTTTGAAGGAGTCGAGCATGCTCATCGACTCTTCCACTTTCTTTGCTGCCATAGCTTATTTGAAACTTATTTGATATTTTGTATATTTCACATCATTCATGTCGTAGGTGTAGTCGACGTCCATCATCTGCGGACGCTTCTTGCCTTCCACCTTGACTTTCTCCTTCACGGTGACAACGAACTTCGTACCGTCTACGCTCTTCAGAATGCCGCGCACCTTCTTGCCTTTGGCGGTGAGCACCTCGACTTCCTTGCCGATGCAGTTGACGTACTGCTGGGGCACCTTGAACGGCTGACCCAGTCCGGCCGAACCGACCTCGAGTTCATAATCCTCTACATCACGGCAGAGGTGAGCCTCTATGTAGCGGCTCAACTCGGCGCAATCTTCAATCCACACGCCGTCGGCATGGTCGATTTCCACCACGATGCGATCGTCGGGCGTCACGTCCACGTCTACAAGGAAGTACTCCTTATCTTTCAACCACTCTTCTGCTAAACTCTTTACGACGTTCTTGTCAATCATACGTAACGATTTTGACTATAATTAAATAGCTAATTAAAATAAAATGAGGAGCTCTCTCGGAGCCCCTCATTCCACTGAACACTGCAAAGATAGTGTTTTTTTCGCATTCCTACAAGTTTTTTGTGCTGTTTTCTTTGTTCATCGTTCATTTTGTAGCATTTGCGGCAAAAGAGTTTCAATTCTTGGTGAAGCATTCGCCTTTGTTTATAATTCCTATCGGGCTGCCGCAGAATATACATATCATGCCAGAACCATGGGCTGTCTGGCGATGCTGACAATTGAGAGCAGAACTGCTGACAGCTGAGAGCAGAACTGCTGACAGCTGTCAGCAACCATCAATTTTCTAACCTGCATTATTCATGAACATTAAACGCTACTTTTTTGAACATGAATTATCACAAATTACCCATAAATTATTCGTAAATGATTATATTCATGAGAAATCTATGGATAATTTATGGATATTCGTGTGAAAAATAATCTCCATGAATAATGTAGGCTAATTGACCTAAAAAATCCAGTTAGAGAATTCTATTTGCAGCAACGAGAAATTATTCAAGTTTCGGAAGTTTGCAACTTTCGGAACTTGAGGAAGTTAAAGAAGTCAAAGAAGTTATTGCTCGCAGGCTCGCTTAGAAGTTAAAGACATTTGTCACACCAATATCGAGACGGATACGCAAAACTAATGTCTCTAACATCTTTGAATTCTCTAACTCCAAACTACTTCAGAAACTTGAGGAAATTATCCTCTAATTCTCTACAAAAAGATCCAGAATTAGAAAAAGAAATTATGATATGAGAATTATGACTTTGCTTTCAACCAAAGATTTTGTAAATTTGCAGCCACAATCGATAAATCCTTCAGCAATGAGTGAGAATCAGAACTCCATCATGAAGATGTTCACCGAAATCAAGGACTATTTGGTGAAGAATACGCAAGGCAAGAAAAAAGACGTGGCCCTCGTGCTGTCGAGCGGTGGCGCCCGCGGACTGGCCCACATCGGCGCCATCGAAGAACTGGAGTCGCGCGGCTATCACATCAAGTCCATCGCCGGCACTTCCATGGGCGCACTCGTGGCCGGCATGTACGCCACTGGCCATCTGGAGACCTACCGCGAATGGATGAAGGGCATAGACAAACAAAGGATTCGCGAGCTCACCGACTATTCGCCGTCGCTCGACCACCTTGTGCAAGGAAAGAAGATCATCGACACGCTGAAGGAGCTCGTCCCCGACTGCAGCATCGACGACCTGCCCATTCCCTACTCTGCCATTGCCACCGACTGGGAGAGCGGTCATGAGGTGGTGTTCACCCACGGAAGTCTCTACGACGCCATCCGTGCAAGCATCTCCCTGCCTGCATTCTTCTCACCCGTGCGCACCGACGGCAAGATTCTCATTGACGGCGGCACCACCAATCCCCTGCCCCTGAACCGCGTGGCCCGACAGCCGGGCGACCTGCTCGTGGCGGTCAACGTGTGCGGACGCGACTACAAAGCTGAGTTCACGCTGAAGCGCATAGCCGAGGCGCGCCGCATCGCCTCGTCAAGATGGCTGAGACTGGCCCGCCGCATGCTGCCCGGCGACATAGACCCCGACTTCAACTACTTCACCCTGCTCAACCGCACAGCGAGCATCATGATTCACCAGAACGCGCAATTGTCGTTGCGTCTCACGCCGCCCGACATTCTGCTCGACCTGCCTCTGCGCCGCTACGGAGGCTTCGACTACGACAAGTCGGAGCGCATCATCGCCATCGGCCGCGAACGAATGGCCAAGGTGCTCGACCAGTATGAAGGCAAAAAGGGCCGATAGCGTTAGCCATCGGCCCCTTTTTCCTTTAGGAGCAGCTCCTAGCTTCTATAGTTTCTATAGCTACTATAGTTTCTATAGCTCCTATAGTTACTATAGCCCCTATAGCCCCTATCGCTCCCTATAAGCCTCTCAGTCTGAGATCTGTCCCTTGGTGAGCGCGTACTTGCCGCCACCCGTGAAGCACAGCACGGCTGCACCGAGAAGGTAGAGCATGGGCAGCTCGATGGCCCAGCCTCCCGTGGCCGGGTCTACAGAGAAGATCACCGGCAGATGAGCCATGAGAATGGCTACGGCCATATTGCCCACCATGACAACGGCGGCAACACGCGTCCAGGCGCCAATCACAATCAGTATCGATGCCAGCAACTCTGCAGCCAGAGAGAAGTAAGCGATGAAACCGGGAAGTCCCAGTCCCTGCAGCATTCCCTCTATGAAAGAGACACCGTAGATGAGTTTGTGTACTCCGTGAAAAAGCATCAGTCCGCCTACCGTGAGACGGAGCAACAGCAATCCCAGATCGTTGTTGCGAAAAAAGTCTTTATCAAATGTCACAAATAATCAATGTATTTTATTGTTGTTATTAAATTATTTCTTGCTGCAGCAATCATCATTGCCGTTGCAAGTCGTTTTCTCGTTGTTGTGTGAGTCGCAGGTTGTCTCTCCGCAGGTCGCCACCTCTCCTTTACCCACTTCGCTGACCTGATAGCCTATCTTCGGGAAGGCGCCCTTGAGGGTTTCCTTGTTGGTCAGGGCAGGATCAAACACCACCGTCACGGTCTGATTGGCGCGGTTGGTCTCGATACCAGCAACGCCTTTCTGCTGACTCAAATTTGTCTTCACCCGATTCTCACAATTCTCGCACCTCATCTGTGGAGAAACCTTCACAATGAGCGTATCGTTGACGCTCTCTGCGCTGGCCGTCATACCGACGAAGACCAGCAGCATAGCTAATAATAATTTCCTCATTTTCGTAGTTTAATTGATAATTTCAGCAAAGATAATGGAAAAATTACAAATTCTCTATCTTTTGCTTCATAAAAAATGTGAATAGATTTAACTGAAGCGTCCTTGCACTGGACCAGAACTGCCCAATGCAAGGACGCAAATATCTTTCCGCAGCTGATTAATCCTTCTTCGGCTGGAGGAGTTTATGGTATTCTGTCGGGTTGTTGATAAGCCGCACAGCCTCCTTGTATACCTTGTCGTGAAGCAGTCCATTCTCCTCCACTCCGCGTTGGAAATAATAGCACGAGACGATTTCCGAGGCCAGCATGTTTTTGATTTCCTCCTTGTGGTAGTCGAGGTCGTGCTCCACATTGTGGGCCAACTTCTTCTCCAGGGCAGCAAACTCGTCCTTGGCATCGTCGTAATAGCCTTCAAACTGGGCAAGCTTCTTCAGCTCCTTCAGGTAGCGCTCGGTATACATGTCGTACTTGAACTTGTTTTTCAGCACAAGCTGCTTGAACTGCTCGTAGTCGGCATCCGACAGCTCAAACTCTCCGGCAGGAGCTATCGTGGGATGCTTGGCCACGTACTGCTGCTCAAATTCGGGCACTGTGTTGGTGGAATCGATGAGACTGAAGAGCGCTGCGGCGATGTTGGACAGCGAGTCGGGCTTGATTTCCACATCCGGCTTGATGCCTTTATTGTCGAGCACCTCACGTCCGTGGGCGGTATGGAACACGCGGGCCAGCGAGTCGGGCACTTCCTCCTGCCATTTGCCGCCACGCCCGTGGGTGTAGCGGATGGCCTGGATGCAACGGCCGCTCGGAATGTAATATTTACCCGTGGTGAGTTTCAGCATCGAGTTGTACTGCAAGGGCACTGTGCTCTGCACGATTCCTTTGCCGAAAGTGCGCTGTCCCATGATCACGGCGCGGTCGTAGTCCTGCAGGGCGCCGCTGGTGATCTCGCTGGCCGAGGCCGTGTTGCCGTTGACGAGCACCACAACGGGCATCACCGTATCGACGGGCTCTGTGGTGGTGCGGAATTCCACCGTCATCCGCTTCAGCTGTCCGCGGTTGGTCACGACGGTCTTGCCACGCGGAATGAAGATGTTGACCAGCTTCACGGCCTCATCCTCCAGTCCGCCGCCATTGTCGCGCAGGTCGAGCACCAGTCCCTTTACGCCCTGCTTGCGCATGTTGATGACGTGGTTGCGGATGTCGCGGGCGCAATTCTCTGTAAACTGGTTGAGCGCGATGTAGCCAATACTGTCCTTCACGCCGGCATAGTCGATGGCGGGCATCTGTATGGCGCGGCGCGTGATTTTGATTTTCATCGTCTTGCCCGTTGAGGGACGGTTGATTTTCAACATGAACGACGTGCCCGGCTCTCCACGCAGGTGACTGCTCACATAGTCATCGGTCTTGCCGATCATGCTCTCGTCGTCGATGGCCAGGATGATGTCGCCGCGCTTCAGTCCGGCCTCAGCTGCCGGCATCCCCTCGTAGGGCTCCCAGATCACGGTGCGGTTGAGCTTATAGTTGTGATGGATGATGGCGCCGATGCCCGCATACTTGCCCGCCACCATCTGCTGGAAGTCTTTCTTGTCCTGCTCAGGATAGAACTCCGTGTAGGGGTCCATGGCCGAGAGCATGGCGTTGATGCCCATGGGGATGATGGTGTCGGCATCCAGCGTGTCGACATACATGGCGTCGAGGTAGCGGTAGACGTCGTTGAACAGTTCGAGATTCTTTGCTATCTTGAAATTGTGCTGTTTTTCGGTCTGTGCCGACAAGGGCAGAGCCAGAAGCAGCAACAGCGGAAAGAGAAGTTTCTTCATTCTGGACCTTTGGTTTGTTGATTACGCTTGCAAAAGTAATATATAATTAGGTGAAAATCCTATTTTTGGCCGGGAATTTGAAATATTTGAGGAATTTTCAAAAAAAACTTGCGAAAAGTTTGGTGGAATAAAAAAACTATCGTACCTTTGCACTCGCAATTCAGCAATAAGCTTGCAGGTTGCAAACAATGCTTCAGTAGCTCAGTTGGTTAGAGCACCTGACTGTTAATCAGGGGGTCGTTGGTTCAAGCCCATCCTGAAGCGCCAAACAAAGAGTCCTGTAAATCAATGATTTACGGGACTTTTCTTTTTCTCGCATTTCAAAGTTGCACCCAATTTGCACCCATTTTCGAAAATCACACACCGCTTGCCCCCTTCTTCTTGCAGTTTACCAACATAAAAAAGATCTATTGCTATTCAACAGTCATCGATTTTCTATCCAACTAAAGAATACTTTTCCTTTTCGACAATTGCAATTACGACTAAAAGCATTACCTTTGCACAAAATTTAGTTTTATAACAAGAAAAATGAAAAAAGTTAGTGTTTCCGTAAAAAACGAGGGGTCTGAAGTGTCTTATATATAGAAGTGCCCTAAAACGGGGTGCAAATAACAAAAGACTGATATGCTTGATAAGAGAATACTTGAACAGCTTTTCCGCCGGAACTACAGCGAGATGATTCATCTGGCCAGAGTCTTGTTGGGCGATGACGGCGAGGCTGAGGACGTGGTGCAGGACATCTTCCTGCGGATTGCCGACAGCGACATTCCGCCCAAGAACGACAGTTATCTTTTAACAGCCGTGCGCAATGCCTGTCTGAACGAGATACGGCAAATGCAACTGCATGAGCGGGTGAAGAACCTATTGCCTATTGAAACCGAAATTGATCAGCAACCTATTGACAAACAACAGGAACAAATTGACAATATTTCGGCTTTCGTGGACGAGCAACTGGAAGAACCACAACGTAGCATTTTCCATCTCCGTTTCGACGAAGATCTGACTATTGCAGAGATTGCCCGTCGGCTTGGTCTGAATCCGAATACCGCCTACAAGTATCTCGCCCAAAGCATTCAGAAAATCAGAAATCACTTCAAACGTTAAAAGAATATGGAAACGATTAACGACAACATCCGTCAGTTATTGGAAATGCTCGACAACCCCGAAGCATACACCGAGCAGGAAATCCAAGACATCATCAACCGTGATGAAGATACACGTGAGACCTACCGCATGATGGCAGAAGCCAAACGTAGCAGTCGCCAACATCAGGCAAACAAGCCCATTGATGTGGATGCTGCATGGCAAAAGTTCAATCAAAAAATCCAGCCCCAGCAACATAGTTTTGGCTGGATGAAGATTGCAGCCTCTTTCATCGGAGTATTGCTTGTGTCAGGTATTGCCTTTGCTGCCATTCAGATTGTAAGATACACACAGCAGCATACACCAAAGACTGAGGAGGTCATCAATACTCCAAAGTCCGCAAATGTTACTCCCGCTGATACGCTGACTACCGACACTATCGCAACACCACAGCCCATCATCTATGACAACATTCCACTGGAAAAGATGCTGCCAGAGATAGCCGCTCATTACGATGCTAAGGTCACGTTTGTCAATGACGAAGCCCGACAACTCCGCTTCCATTTTATGTGGCATCCGCAGAAGGGCATCGAAAAAGTCGTCAGTGACCTCAATCAGTTCGAGCGTCTGAACATTACACTGAACGATAATCAAATCACCGTAAAATAGTCAGCCGCCATGAACAGATATATTACTCTCATTCTTGCCCTGCTACTGACTGTCAGTACACAAGCACAGAAGCGAATATCGCGTGAATACAATAACGTATCCCTCTCTGATGCGCTGAGACAACTCAGTGAGCAACAGACGGGTTACACCATCTACTTCCTCTACAACGAACTGGAGGACTTTCGTATCACGACAACTGTCAAGAACAAGCATCTGCCCGAAGCCATCCAGCAAATGATAGGCTTCTATCCTATCCGCGTCACTACAAGTACCGAAGAGGAAGGAAAGAAGATCTTCGTGGAATGCATACAGAAAACGGAATCCCGCTACAAGGGCACCATCATTGACGAAACTGGTCAGCCCGTTGCATACGCCAATGTTTACCTGCTTCATCCATCTGATTCTACTCTCATAGGTGGAGGAGTAAGTAACGAGGCTGGTCTCTTCGTCATCCCCTGTGAAACAAATCCAGTCCTCGCCCGCATCTCCTTCATTGGATATAAGACCGTTTACAAATATTGTCATAGTACAGAACTCGGCACAATTCGGATGCAGCCCGACAGTTACAAGCTGAAAGGTGTGGAAGTAAAAGGTTCCCGTCCGTTGGTGAGAATCAAGGACGATGCCTTGCTGACAACTATAGAGGGAACCTACCTCTCGAAGATGGGTACAGGTAATGACGTCCTTGCCCATATCCCTGGTGTAATTCGCAATGGCAACAGCATTGAGGTTATAGGCCGTGGCACTCCGCTCATCTACATCAACGGACGGCAGATGCGCAACCAGAACGAACTTGACCAATTGAGCAGCGATCAAATCAAGGACGTGGAGGTGGTGATGACTCCAGGAGCCAAATACGACGCTACCGTCAAGGCCGTCATCCGCATCAAGACCATTCGTCCCGTCGGCGAGGGTTTCAGTTTCAACAGTCGCACGGTAGCGGGCGTGAACCACTACGTCTATGGATTGGAGGAACTGAACCTGAACTACCGCACGGGCGGACTTGACATCTTTGGTATGGCCGAATACGAGAACCGCCGCAGCCGTCAGACCAACGACAGCCGACAGGACACCTACCTGCAGAGCCACTATCAGCAGAACAGCCTGATGCACTACTACAACAAGAATCAGATGCTGGCCGGGAAACTCGGATTCAACTACATGCTGAACGACAAACATTCCATCGGCATGACCTATACCGTGACCTCGCGCCCCAACAGTCAGACGAGTGACTACTTCACGGCCATGCTCATAGACAAGCAGAACGACGACCAGATTACAGGACGTGGTAAGGTGGACGGCGACGACATCCAGCACATCATCAGTGGCTACTATGCTGGGCAGACAGGTAAATGGTCGCTCGATGCCAATGCCGACGTGCTGTTGCAGAAACAGAACTCCGACAGCCAAACCCTTGAGGATGCCACGCAGGGCGACGACCGCACCGTGACCACTCGCAACGACGTGAAGAACCGCCTCTATGCCGCCAAGTTCGTGGCTGGCCATCCGCTCTGGAAAGGTAATCTGGAGATAGGTGCCGAGGGCAGTTACGTTCACCGTACCGATGTGTTCGGCAACGTGGAAAACATCATCGATGCCAGCGACACGAAGATTGAGGAAAACAGCACGGCGGCCTTCGTCCAACTGATGCAGCGGCTGAACAAACTGACGCTCATAGCCGGACTGCGTTACGAATACCTCGACAGCCGTTACTATGAGGGCGGCGTGAAGATGGGCGACGAGAGCCGTACCTACAGCGACCTCTTCCCCTCGTTGATGCTGATGTATCCCCTGAAGAACGTGCGTGCCCGACTCTCGTATTCGCGTAATATCAATCGCCCGGCATTTAGCCAACTCAGCGGCAACGTCAAGTACATTAACCGCTACACCTACGAGAGCGGCAACCCCTACTTGAAGCCATCGTATCGCGACAATCTATCGCTGGCACTCAACTACAAGTGGCTGACGGGAATGATTGACTATGCCCGCGTCCACGACTACATCATCACCTCCTATTCATCCTACAAGGACGACCCGACCATCGCCCTGCTGCGTAAGGACAATGCCCGTGGCTATGACAACCTTTCTCTGATGGTATCGGCTGCACCCACCTTCGGTAAGTATCATCCGCAGTTGATGGTGGCCACGCAGATGCAGAACCTTGAAGTGCAATACCGTGGCGAGACCAGGAAGATGAACAGCCCGATGACCATCGTGCGCTTCAACAACGCCGTCAACCTGCCCTTCGACTCTTGGCTCAATGCCGATTTCTCGTGGCGTTCGGCTGGCGATGCCGAGAACATCCACCTCGCCCAGTCGTGGCAGTTCGACATCAGCCTCTACAAAGCCTTCTGGAACGATCGCCTTACCGTCAAACTGGCCTGCACCGACCTCTTCGGCAGCATCCGCCAGAAAGCAACCATCTACAGCGACATTCGCGAAATCTATCTTGACAAGCGCCTCGACACTCGCAACCTCGAACTCACCGTGCGTTATAACTTCAATCCCGCCAAGAGCAAGTATCGCGGACAAGGTGCCGGTAATGAAGTAAAGAGTCGCTTCTGATATGGAACCTATTCATCATTACATAGATTTGAGTTGGGCTATGGTGGGCATTTTCGCAATTGCTCACCAGCCCCTCTTGTTCCACATTCCCGGCATTGACAAGGACGAGGTCGCAGCCGAGGAGCATTTTTTCGGTCTCGCCGAAGGACACAAAGAATAGAAATAGCGCATAGTAATAATCTTGATGTTGTTACTATGCGATTCTACATAAAGGCAAATATTGAATCTTATTACATGTGTCTGGACGAATATGAAATGGAAGTTGCAGTTTTTCTGTCATATAGCTCTCTTGTGCGCAGTTCTTCAAGCGCGTCGAAAGTTCCGTCTCGCCAATAATAATTCACCTTGGGGCTAACTTTATCCCAAATTTCACTGCACAACAGGTCTCTGTCACCTCCATCTTGTTTGATAAAAGCCTCGATTGCATCGGCCTGCTTTTGGTTCAAATGCCGCTGAGACGGACAATTTCCCATTTCAACCAAAGCATTGACTGCTGCCTCAAAAAACAGATTGCGCTGCTGGTGATACGACTCCCAAGTTCCATCAGCAATACGATCGGCATCATCCTGTAGGGAATTGATAGTAGCGTTATCTCCTTTCCAGTCTGTAACCGTCTTAACGAGCAGTTTTGCATACCAAAAAGCATCGTTTACATATGACTTACGGCCTTCTATAGTCTTCTCGTCACTCATTGCTTGCAGAAAGAGATCTTTCATCTCCTTTGCAAAGTGTTTGATGCCAGCTTTCCATTGATCAAGAATCATCTGAACAACCTCGCTGAACTTTTGGCCGCATGTTTCAAACATAAAAACTCTAACACCTTTGAGAATACCAAGTAATATCTTGTTAGACTCTTCAGATTTGGACAACTTTTCGTTCAACGATTTGATGTTGCTATATAACTTGTTTTTCTCGGCTATCTCGGCATCAAGTTCTGCCTTTGCGTCAGCTTTGACTTTTGCAATAGCAGTTTCTTTGTCTGCCTTAGCCTTGGCAAGAGCAGCTTCCTTGTCCGCTTTGGCTTGAATCTCTGCCTTCTTTTTCTCCTTTTCACGGAACTTGGCTAATTCTTCCCATGTGACATCCTGGTCTTTCTTGCTGCCACTTGTCCAGATATAGGGACGGCCATCCTCGTCAACAGCGGTTGTTGCCTGACGGAGTTCTTCTTTGTGTTCTTTTTCTTTATCTTCAAGCACTTTTCTCACTGTGGGACTCAACCCAGAGTTAAATATCTTGTCATACCAAGATGCCTGAGCCATCTTGGTAATCTCGGCTTTCTTTTTCTCAATTTCCTTTTCAACAGCTATCAGTTGACCATTGACTTGCTGAAGATTCCATTCAGCAGGTGGCACTCTCTTCTGCTTACTGCCAGCAATCCCACGACGCAAACCAAATGGGGCCATAGCCTTTGCATATCCTGTCTGCCAACGTTCCATTGCTACAGGATTACAAATATCCTTGGCAGAGAGTCGGGCTGTTACCTCTTGCTTCTTGTAGGTGCGCTTCTTGACAATAGCCCTGCCGCTCTCATCGAGGATAATGTTACCGTTCTCGTCAGTCTCATATTTACGCAAGGGCTTTCCTCTCTCGTCAAACTTGGGCTTCTCCTTACGCGGCTTTGGCTCTTCGTATGTTATTGGGACAACTGTGACGTGCAGATGGGGAGTTGTCTCGTCCATGTGCAGAACAGCGGATACTACGTTCTTGTCACCAAACTCCTGCTTAAACCAGCCAAGAGTAGAGTCTATCCAGTCATCAAGCCTGCCCTCTTTCTCGAATTGCTTCATGGTTTCCTCATCGGAACTGCATATGAAACATAGAGCGATGACCGCATCATCCTTGATCTTACGGGTTTTCTTTTCCCCTTTCGTTACTATCTTCTTTTTGCCTGAACTCTCGCGGGAAAAACCTTCTTCTTTTAGTCGGTTCCAAATGGCTTGTGTTCGGCCAACCTTTTTTGCTCCCTCAATGCATTCACGGTTGAGTGCTGTACGAGAATCATCACGGACGCTCTTCGGACGGAATGTTACCATTCGGTCTAGATTAGCGTCATATACTTCTCGGTCAATGTGGGCGGAGAGTCCCCCCGCATTGCCAGTTTGCTTGTCCATCGTTAGGACAACGAATCTATCACCTTTTGCCATAATTTGTAAACTTTTAAGTTGTTCAACAATTGGGTCCAGGGATTGTTCCCTGGTCAGAGTTCTTAGAGGTCGAGACCTCTGAGCGGGGCGGTCAAGGGGGAGGGTCACCCCCTTGCGAGGTTCCATAGGGCAAGTAGCCCTTGGCAGGTTCTTAGGGCAGAGCCTTGAGCGGTAGGTGCAGGGAGAAGTCACTCCCTGCTGGGGAATCCAAAGGGGCAAGCCCCGTGGCTTACTTACCTAAATTTAGCGACTCTGCTCGCGACGGCTTTGTGTGCCATGCACAGAAACCGGAAATTTTGGTATAGTAAGCTACACCATTATTGCTAATGGTCGCCCCTGTCCGCCACGTTACTATACATCCCGAATGTTACGGTGTTCTGAAAGACAGCCCCTGATAGTTAAGGATAAGCATCATCTCGTTAAAACGGTCTGCTATTCTGATACCATAGAGCATGCGGATTTGTGGTGGGGTTAGGTTGGTTGTCACCATGGTGAAAAGCATCCTGTTATAGCGATATGACAAGAGATCTATCACAGGAGTGACACGGTTGCCATAGCTAATCAGTGTAGGCTCTTCCTCGCCAAGGTCATCAATCCCAAGCATATTGGTTTGCTGTAGATGTAAGTATTCTTTAGAGTCAACTTTTACTTGGTTATAGATGAACTTGGCGCTTTCTATTCTCATCCCGTATGTGCTAAATGTTGTATTACCTATCAGAGGAATCTCAAGACTCCTTATGAGATTCTGCAGGGCATACATCATTGTGCTCTTGCCGTTACCTACGCCACCACACAGCATAATACCGAATTTGTTAGTAGGCTTGGTGAACAACTCGGCTATCTGCCAGATATGATTATGCAGTTCTTCACTATTGACATAAGTATTACCACGCTTTTCTACCTCTACTTGGAACGCCACTTCGATATTAAGAGCAGCTTCCTCTGTTGACATCGGGAACTTAACAATACCCGGTGTAGTCTTCTGGCCTATTAGCTTCGATCTTAATTGTGCTAATTTGGCCATTGCACTTTGATTCATTTCCATAATAATTCTTGTATTTGTATTTAATCCAGTTAAAAACATACTCACGACAGTCAGCCTCTTCTTTTCCCTTACAGCCCTTATGTTCCTGTTCTGAGAAGAATTCTCTAACTTTGTCTTTCAACTCTTCGCCATTAAGAATAATCTTATTCTTGGCCAGTCGTTCAGATAATCCAAGGAGCCAAGAATTGTCATTCAACAATTTTTCCATTAGCTCTGAAAGAGTCAACACAACTTTTGAATTGGATGAAGGAGATTGTTTTTCTTCTCCTACTTCTTTTGTTGTATTTTCTTCTTTTATATTGGAATGGGGCAACGATTGGGGCAACTCGGAAGCCAATGATTCGGTCAACTGTTGAGTCATCAGTTGAGACAACGATTGAGATTGTTCTTCCGAAAGACGGAGGGTGTACAATGCAGGCTTGCCTTTGCCTTCACCTTTAGAAAAGTCAATCAGCCCTCTCTTTCTAAGTCCATCTCTTGCCTTCATTACGTTCTGTTTAGAAGTATTCAGCCGTGCCGCCAGCATCTGGGTACTGACCTTAAAAGGTGATGCCCAGTGTTGGCGGTTGGCCTCATACAACAGATAGAAGTAGAGAACGCCCTCACTCAGAGAGCATGGATCATTCTCATTCTCGAACCAGAAATGGTTCATGTAGTCATAGATACCCATAGCCTTACACATTTACTATCGGTGACCATACTTTGCCAACTTCCCAGACTTGATAAGTATGTTGACTTCCTGCTTTGAGTATAGGTTCTTGCGTCCTACCTTCTGACATTTCAAAATGCCAGACTGCTCAATTCTCCAAAGAGTAGGATAAGCAATGTGCAGAAGATCACATAGTTCATCACGTGTATAAAACCCCTCATCTTCGGGTTTCTCCCCGAAGTTACCGATGTTCTTCTCATTGAGGCATCGGCTAACAGTTCTGTAGATAATGTCCTCGAACTGCTCTTCATTTAATACTACTATATTTTCCATAATTTATTGAAATTAATTTTTGTGCTGCAAAATTATCCCAATAAATTCAGAGAAATAAAAAGGGGAAACGAGCCACGTTCGCAATATATTGGTTATCAACATATTGCGAACGTGGCAGGGGAAATGGTCTGGGGAAGATGAGGGGATAGATTCCCGTCAAAACATCACTTTGTCAAGTAATAGAACTCTTTTTCAAGCCCTTTTGTGTCTTTTAACTTTGCTGGTTTGTAATCAGGATTATGCTCACAGCCCACAATCTGGCAGAAATATTTGTACCAGTTTGTAAAAGAATTGGGCTTCAGTCTCGACATCTTATCACTATTATATATAAGGTGGGCTAGCTTGGCATATTCCAAAACGCTTCTTTTCTTGGCCCTATCAGTCAAACTATCTTCAAGTTGCTTGTAGTAATCGATGTTACCAGTACCAATACCTCTAAACGGCGCTGTAAAATGCTCTGCAAAATCTTTTGGAAGATGATAACTGCCTATCTCATTTCGCAGTGATTCCACTTTCTCCTTGAAATCGTTTTCAAGGTCAATAACTGTCGGCATCTTGCCAAATTCATCCATTAAGAGATCTGCGCTGTAGAGGATTCTACGTTTGATTTCTTTCTTCTGAGCTTCATTGAATACACGGCTGTCAAACGAGTCTGTTAGAAGATTGACGCAATAAATGTATTCAAGTCCTATACGACAGAGAAATTCTTCGTATCTCTCGGCATTACTTGGATGGGTGATACCATATTTCACAAGCAAGTCCAAATAGGTGGCCTTTATCTTCTTGATATTGCATAACTCAGACATGTTGATGGTATATTTCAGGAAGTCGTCACCAATCTTATTAAGAATCAGGTCAAGATTCACAAAATTGTTATAGTAGAGATTGCGAACCTCTTCATTTACCTTGTCAACCACAACAATCATATTGTTATGCACGATTTCTGTTGACATCTTAGCGTAGCAGCAATAGTAATCACGAAACATCCTTTCAGTCATTTCCCTCTCTACTGCAGACATGGATTCATAATCAGATTCATTGGGGACATACTTCGGCATAAAGCCCATATCCTCAACAGTAGTCTTTACCTCCTTCAGTTTTTTTACAAAGTCATCCCATAAGGGTGTTCCTATTGTCATAATGTGTTATCCTGTAATTAATAATATCTACGAAATTTTTGCAATATTTCCCACATTTTGTGGATTTGTATTATCTTGTCTCGACACGTCTACATGTTTCGTAATCTCTGTTGTAATTCCTGAATCCGCTGCATTAGATGATCAAAATCCAATGACCTTCCATAAATGAAGTATCGCTGCATATTGGAATAATCCTGTCGCCAGTCATCCTGCACGTTCTCTGGTGGCAGAATGTTAATGGTGTCTGGGTGATGCAATGAGTAGTCCACATATCTTAGCGCATAGTAGGCTTTTCGATGTTCAATGATGGCATCATATAAAGTCTTGTCCGCTAATGCAGACTTACCAAACTCAGAATCCATAAGACGCTCAAGGTCATAGAGATGGCGGGACATCCTGACACTTCGAGGCTTGTCCTTCTGAAATTCCTCTGCCAACAAGAATATCTTCTCCAAGAAAGTACGAGTAGGCACTACAGTTTTGATTCGGCATACAGCATCTGTATCATCATCAGGGAATGTCCCGCATATAAGTGAACGTATTTCACGCTCCTCAACTGGCTCGTCCATAGAGAGACAGCTTATCTCAATCTTCACCCTGGGCGGGATGTAGTCAATCTTCCGAGTGAGAAGACTGTCGTAGTGAAGCACGATGACGGTTGGATCTTTGTCGCTATCAATAGGAACAAGTTCACCTTCCCTGTTTTCTACATGAGTGATGTTCTCTATCTGGTAGCCTGTGATACCCATGGCCTTTAAACGTTCATCAAGTTGACCTGACAAAGTGCTTTGGATATAGGCTCTCGACAACTTGCGCAGCTTATCGCGTTGACTCTTGTTGGACTTATTGACGCCAAAGAATGAATGACTGATAGCCAGGTCAATATCTTCAGAAAATCTTTCAATCAATCCCCAGCCTTTGCTAAGACTGGTACCGCCTTTGAATATCAAGCCTTCTGCACAATCCGCCTGGAATAGTGCCTTTAATGTGACACTAACCCACCAGTCCTTTTCAATTGCCGCCCGTCCAATACCAGGATGACTCTCTTCGGTCTTTTCCAACATGTATGAACGGTCGGTATCGTTATTATTTATCCAAAGTGTTTGTTTCATTACCTTTCTTAATTATAATAGGTGATATCATTTTTCGCATCCATATAGGAACCATCATTAGATCCTGACGAAGCTTGTCTTGTTCTGGTTCCATTCGAATGAGTTTTCTTATTTGAGATAGTTCTGTTTCGCCAACGTTATCCTTACCCAGTGCTCTGAGAGCTTGAACAAGATAAGCCATTAGTGTGGTTTTATATGCAAAATTACGTGGAACACCACGCTTGAATACAATGGTTTGATTACCCAGATTGATAGTTCTACCACTACCGTTAGTAAGGAATGTATAGGTCATTGGGACTTGTGTAGATAGTCCCAATTCATTAAGTGCAGTCTCTCCAACGGGAAGAATCACGGCATTGTCGCGTTTCGCAATACTCTCTGCTATCTGAATTATAGATGGCTTAACCGCTCCAAACCTGCTCAGCTTAGGCCTATAGTAGATGCCCTGAGCCAACTTGACAATTACATTGTCTTCTACGAGTTTAGTCAGCACATTTCCCACAAACTCCACATTATATTGCGGAAAGTCTGTCCTGAAAAGAACATTTCCAGGAGGAATTTCTTCTATGATTTGTCTGAGTGGTTTGTCTTCTGTCATACCTTTGAAATTTTTGCAATATTTCCCACTTTTTGCTGCAAAAGTACAGCTTTTATTTTATACGGACAATTTTTTGCAGAAAGAAATGAAGAATTTAACACTTGGCATTACCTTTTTTCTTCTTGGCTCCCTTGGCGGCGAGAATTTTGTCACCAACTCTCTGGGCCTGTTCTGAGATTCCAATACGGATATAGTTCTCAAAAACCTTTTGAGATTGATGTCCTGTTATACTACGGATTTCCTGATCAGAGAGCACATCTAATTTATATAAGTTGGTGGCTCCACTTCTTCGTGCTGTGTGAGAAGTAATAAGTTCATACTTAGGACGAATAATCTCGCCATGCTTATTCCGTTCAAATAATGGTGCGCCGTTGCGCTTCTCTGCGAGCTTGCTTAATTTGCCAAACCATTTGCGTTCATTCTCAGTAAACTTGGAGCCCGATTTCTTTTTCTTCAACAACTTTGTGTATGTCTTTTCCGATCGTTTCTCAACAGCAGTCAACACTGTGACATATTTCTCTTGGAACGACGGAGTACTTTCTGCTAAGATGGCAGCCACTGCCTTAATCTTCAGATTCATTTTCTGCTCCGATATTTCTGGGAAGTCGTAGTTGTACTTGTCGCATAGTTCATATACCCGATCATCGACTATGGGTACATTGACAGTTCTTCCTGTCTTTTTCTGAATCAATGTAATTTGTCCAAGTCCTTTGTCGTAGGTTACGAAATTTTCTTCACGAAGCCTACAGTAGTCGCTATAACGCTGGCAACTAAAGTAACCAAGAACAAAAATATCGCGGACTATCTCATTTTCACCTGTCAGTTCCAGATTATAAAGAGCATCTATTTCCTCTTCGGTCAGATATATCTCAGCTCGTTTCTCATCTTCCTTCACCGTTCTATCCTTCCACACCTTAAGGGAAACAGCATTCTTGTTGTAGCCCTCCATAGCAGCAAGGTTACAGAGCTTTCGGAAGCAAGTAACATTCTTGTTGATTGTGTTCGGCATAAAATCCTTCTTCTGAAGGAACTGCGTAAACCCGTCGGCAAATGGCTTGTCAATATCATCAAAGGTTACATTCCCGCCACAGTATTCATGAAGATACCTTCCAAATGTTTTCCATACTTGGACGGATCCGGCAGAATACTCAGAATTGCTACCATGACTGATGGAACCATCGGATATGCCTGCAAAGAAGTATTCATAGAACTGTACGACATACTTCCTCGACTTTGCTTCTGCAATCTTTTTAACCTGCTGGATTTCCTCAGTGCCACCAGTAACGATATTGTTCATGGCTTCTTCGATAATAGCCTTATCTTCTTTGGTGTTTATCTTCCCTTCGGCATAAAGCGTATCAACTGCTTTCATCACTCGCATCTGAAGGTCATGAACCTTAGCACCTTCCTCCGTCTGCTCATAACGCTGCATGGCTGAGAAACTACGTTGTGCCTTGTTCCATTCCCTGATGTCAACTTTGATGCCCGTGCAGACATACATCTGCATACCGTTGCGTCTTATCTTAGTGTAAAGGGGTGCTTCGCCCTCTTCTCGTTTTGATCTTAGAAAAAACTGTGCCATATAATTATTCGTTTAACTGGGTACAAAGGTACAATAATTCTCCGAAAGTTGCACCCAATTTGCACCCAATTTTTGTTATTTAACGAATTTTATACATCCTGTTACCTTTCAATCCTTTTATGTAACTTATTGGTATTTAGTTTCTTATAATTTCTAATAATTTCTGCTGGTTTCATATATTCAGGTTCAAGCCCATCCTGGAGCGCTTAGAGGTTAAGGTTCTTACGAACTTTAACCTCTTTCTTTTTGTCTCCATGTGAACACTTGGCGAACACTGGCCTTTCTTTTCCCTATGACTACAACTAATCATAATTTGAAGGCAGACTTTCTCATGAGTAGATCAAAGAGTATACAAATCCCCCAACCTACTCTACTCGAAATTCACGATGATACTCATTTTAGACGGTATTGTTTTGCCGTTTCTTTTTGCCGGCTTCCATTTCGGCATAGATTTGACAATGCCTAATGCATCATCGTTTAATGAAGGGTTTGTGGATTTTAGGATCTTGAAGTTTGACAAACTGCCATCTTTACCAACCTCAAAACCTACAGCGACTTTCCCGGATGCATTGCCGGCTCTTCTTGATAAAACCTTATGAGCCTCTTTTTCCAAATATTGTTTTAGCTGTACGTTTCCCCCAGGGAATTCAGGCATCCCGCTGATTTCTTTATTATTAATCTCTGGCGGCGTTGGCACTTGCGGTTCTACTAAAATTGGATGACTGAATTTCCAGCTCTTTTGCGCATTCTCATTCTGAGCACTTGCGGTCAGGTTAAAGCACACGAAGAGCACTAAGACAAATGCTTTAATGTGGACTTGGTTTAATATCTTCTTCATTTTTAATTCAATTAGGTTTGTACTAAATCAAAATTAAGCATAATGCCCTTGAAAAACAAATAATACGACATCATATTCTTTCTCTACCGTAGAAATACGCGCCCTCTACAGGCGGGCCTATTCTGTTGGTAATTGACATCGTCCTTCGTTTTTTGCAAAGATAGCGGTTTATTTTTGTAAATCCAAACTTTTATAAAAAGTTTTTTATTCTTCTATTATTCAGGATTCTAGCATTATATGATCATCTTCGATTTATCCCAAGCAACAGTCCAACTGTTCCCGGCGTGTCTCTTGTACTTGAGCATCATCACAAGTTCCATCTTCGCTTTAATATTTTCCGCCCAACGTCAAAGCCACCGCGCATGGTCCAAATGATAATGATTCGATGCAAGTTGCTCTTTTTTGAGAGCCTTAGCTGTTCAGCCGATGGCTTATTGCTTTTATTGTAGGAGGGCCGTCATTCCTACAACGCCCCTACGCTGCAATCATTCGGTGGCATTCCTGCCGCCGCTCCTATGTTAAACAAAAAGTTATTTTTGTTTTGATATTCCACTTGTTTGCTGTATCTTTGTACCAACACAATAAGCGGATACCATCTAATAGCGATTCACAGGAATAATGGAAATCAGACAACTGCGATATTTCGTCAATGCTGCCAAGACATTGAGTTTCACTGAGGCGGCACGACGGTCGAACGTGGCACAGAGTACGCTCTCTCAGCAAATCAAGCAATTGGAGACCGAACTCGATGTGACGCTTTTTCATCGCGTGGGTAAGCACATACAACTTACGGCAGAGGGACGAGCATTGCTCATTGATGCGGAGAAAATCATTGACGACGCCCGTCAAGGACTGCAACGGCTCGCTGACATGAAAGAGCTGAAGGGCGGAAACGTCTCTATCGGTCTGGCCTCGGGACTCGGTATCTCGGGTGTTCTCACCGACGTCTTGACCGAATATAATAAGGTATACCCCATGGTGACGCTGACCATTCATCAGGTTGCGGCACCGCTGCTGCCTAATCTGTTGCGCAGGCATTCGATTGACTTGGCAATAACCTTCCTGCAAGACGATCCGGATGATGACCTCCAGTCGACACAGCTCTTCGGCACGCGCATCTGCGCCGCCGTCTGCGAGCATCATCCCTTGGACAACAGACCGTCGGTCAGCATGGAGCAGTTGACCCATCATCCCCTGGTGCTGCCCAGCCGCAACCTCTACATCCGTACGGTTATCGACAAGGCTGCCCAGCGACAGGGACTGGAGCTCCATCCGACTGTGGAGATTGACGACCTCTCCCACATTATTTATATGGTGCGCGGCGGCCGCTGGGTGTCGCTGCTGCCTGATGTAGCGACGCTGTCCGTCAGAGGAATCTCGCGCGTTCCCCTCGATACGCCCATCCCCATTCCCACCTCAGTCGTCACGCTTGCCGGCTGCTATCAGCGCAAGGCCGTCACCGAGTTCCTGCGGCTGCTGAGCAGGACCGTCAGGTTGTTCACGCAATTGGGCAATGAAACCTGCGATATCTGCGGCGAGACTTTTATTTCGGAGTAGGTGGAGAACAACCGGAAGTGACGCGTAAGCGAGGATTCTTGTTTGCTTTCTTATGTGCCTCTTCTGGCGCGCAATGCAGTTCAATCGTAAAGCCTATTTCTAAAAAATATAAAATATTGGCAATAGTATTTGCTAATATGCAAGTAATTAGGTATCTTTGCATGATGCTATATTTTTGATGTAGACAAAACAATAAGATTTTTTTATTTTTAGATGAACGTAATTACAAAGACCGTTCAATTGCCTGATGGGAGAACCATCTCGATTGAAACAGGAAAAGTGGCCAAACAAGCCGATGGCGCTGCTGTGCTCCGTATGGGAAACACAGTGCTTCTGGCAACAGTCTGTGCGGCCAAGGAGGCAGTACCCGGAACAGATTTCATGCCTCTGCAAGTAGATTATCGCGAGCAGTACGCTGCCGCAGGTCATTTCCCCGGTGGATTCACCAAACGCGAAGGAAAAGCCAACGACGATGAAATCTTAACCTCACGTCTCGTTGACCGTGTGCTTCGCCCCCTCTTCCCCTCCGACTTCCACACGGAAGTTTTTGTTAATGTGATTCTTTTCTCGGCCGATGGCGTGGATCAGCCCGATGCCCTCGCAGGCTTCGCTGCTTCTGCTGCCATGGCTTGTTCTGATATCCCCATCGAATGTCCCATCTCTGAGGTGCGCGTAGCGCGCATCAAGGGCGAGTATGTCGTTGATCCTACCTTCGAGCAGATGAAGGACGCCGACATGGACATCATGGTTGGCGCCACAAAGGACAACATCATGATGGTGGAAGGCGAGATGGACGAGGTGAGCGAGCAAGATCTCATCCAGGCCCTCAAGGTGGCTCACGAGGCCATCAAACCCATGTGTATCCTGCAGGAGGAACTCTCCAAGGAACTCGGCACCGACAAGAAGCGCGAGTATTGCGACGAGACCAACGACGAGGAGCTGCGCGAGCAGGTGCGTAAGGAGACTTACGACAAGTGCTACGCCGAGGCTCAGGCCGCTGATGCCGACAAGAAGCACCGCGAGGAAGTCTACGACAACATCAAGGCTGAGTTTGTTGAGGCCTACGATGCTGCCCACACCGACCTCAGCGAGGATGAGCTCGAGGAGAAGCATGCCGAGATCGACCGCTACTATGCCGACGTGCAGCGCGACTCTATGCGCCGCAGCGTGCTCGACACCGGTCAGCGTATGGACGGCCGCAAGTGCGACGAGATCCGCCCCATCTGGTGCGAGGTTTCTCCGCTGCCCATGCCCCACGGATCTGCAATCTTCCAGCGTGGTGAGACAATGTCACTCTCTACCTGTACGCTCGGCACGAAGCTCGACGAGAAGATGGTCGACGACGTACTCGTCAAGGGCTATCAGCGCTTCCTGCTCCACTATAACTTCCCGCCCTTCTGCACCGGCGAGGCCAAGGCACAGCGCGGCGTAGGCCGTCGCGAGATTGGTCACGGCCACTTGGCATGGCGCGCCCTGAAAGGGCAGATTCCTGAGGACTTCCCCTACACCGTACGTCTGGTGTCGGAGATTCTCGAGTCCAACGGCTCTTCATCCATGGCCACAGTCTGCGCAGGCACCTTGGCCCTGATGGATGCCGGTGTGCCCATGAAGAAGCCCGTGAGCGGTATCGCTATGGGTCTGATCAAGAATCCGGGCGAGGACAAATATGCTATCCTCTCTGATATCCTTGGCGACGAGGACCACCTCGGCGACATGGACTTCAAGACCACAGGTACAAAGGACGGACTCACCGCCACACAGATGGATATCAAGTGCGACGGCCTGAGTTTCGAGATTCTCGAAGAGGCTCTGATGCAGGCTAAGCGCGGCCGTGAGTATATCCTCGGCAAGCTGACCGACACCATCGCTGAGCCCCGTAAGGAACTCAAGCCCCAGGTGCCCCGCATCGAGGCTTTCGATATTCCCAAGGAGTTTATCGGTGCCGTTATTGGCCCGGGCGGAAAGATCATCCAGCAGATGCAGGAAGACACTGGCGCCACCATCACCATCGACGAGACCGACGGCGTGGGCAAGGTGCAGGTTTCTGCTCCCAACAAGGAGAGCATCGACGCTGCCATCGCTAAGATCAAGGCCATCGTGGCCGTGCCTGAGGTGGGCGAAGTCTACGAGGGCACCGTGCGCAGCATCATGCCTTACGGCTGCTTCGTAGAGATTCTGCCGGGCAAGGACGGACTGCTCCACATCTCCGAGATCGACTGGAAGCGCCTGGAGACCGTAGAGGAAGCCGGCATCCACGAGGGTGACAAGATCAAAGTGAAGCTCATGGAGATCGACCCCAAGACGGGCAAGTATAAGCTCTCTCACCGTGTGCTCATCCCGAAGCCCGAGGGCTATCAGGAGCGCGAGCGTCGTCCGCGCCGCGAGGGTGGCAACAACAACGAGCGTCGTCCGCGTCGCGATGGCAACAACGAGCGTCGCAACAACGGAGGCAACGACCGCCGTCAGCCGCGCCGCGCTGAGCATGGTCACGATGAGTATCACGATCCATTGGCAAATCACGAGCCGAAGGGATTCACTGATGCCCTCGACCACGATGATTTCTAATCGTCGCATACACAGCCTCGCCGTCACCCGTGGCGGCAGGTTAAGAGAATAATACGAAAGCCCATTTCTGCAGTGACTCTGTTCATTGTTGAGTGGGCTTTCGTACTTATGGTTTGCTTTCCCGCCTTGGGCTGCACGACCTCAGCAAATGGGAAGAGATATACAAAACATAAACAAAAATTATTTTAATGGAATCTATTATTATTTATTAAGTTTTATGAATAAGATCAAGAAAAGCCTATTTCTATGCGCCGTGGCACTGTCGATGGCGCAGGTAAGCTACGCGGTTCCCGCTTATCCGAAGCCCTTCAAAGTGAAGCAGGCTGACGGAACCTACATCACAATCCAATTACGAGGAGATGAATTCTCTCATTTGACCTACACGACAGATGGCTATCCTCTGGTGTTCAACGACGCTACGGGCAACTACGATTATGCCCAGGTCAGCAACGGACTCATGATGCCCAGTGGCATCGTGGCGCGCGAGGCTGCCATGCGCTCGGCTTCCGACAATGCCTATCTGCAGACCATCAATCTGTCGGACATCGGCACAGTCATCGAGAACGGCGCCTACAAGATGCGCCAGGCAATGAGCGAGCACAAGAACACGCTGAAAGGCAACGGTCCCCGCAAGATCACCTCTGCCGATATATTAGACTGCAAGATCTCTGACTATCCCACCAAGGGTAATGTCAAGGCGCTCGTTATCCTCGTCAATTTCTCCGACCGCAAGTTCCAGGATTCTGACGCCCACACGGTATGGAACAACAAGCTCAACGGCCATAACTATACAGAAGGCAACGCTACGGGTAGCGTCTGGGACTTCTATCATCAGGGTTCCAACGGCCAGTACGATCCCGACTTCGTGCTGGTAGGCCCCGTGAATGTGCCCCACACCGTTTCCTACTATGGCGGCAACAGCTACAGCGGCGACAACTATGAGCGCGTTGGTGAGCTCGTGCGCGATGCTACAACGCTCGCAGCCGACTCTCTCGGTTTGGATTACTCCCAGTTTGATACCGACAGCGACGGCAGAGTTGACAACGTCTACTTCATCTATGCTGGCTATGGCGAGGCCGACAGCTACTACAGCAACACCATCTGGCCCCACAGCTACTACTATACAGCCTTGACGGACCAGTATCCTTCACAGCTGGAAGACCTTACGTTCAACGACAAGAAGATCGATCGTTACACGATGTCTCAGGAGCTCAACGGCCAGACCAACTCTGTAGTGGGTATCGGTACGTTTACCCACGAGTTCGGCCACGTGCTGGGCTTTGCCGACCATTACAATACGGTGAATGCCTATGCTTCCGGACAGCTCGGCGAATGGGACTTGATGGCATCCGGTTCTTACAACAACAACCAGAACACGCCTCCTACGCTGTCAGCCTTCGAGCGTGCTCAGCTGGGATGGCTTGAGCCCACACAGCTCAAGGCCAGCACCGACACGCTGGTGAATCTTCCCTGCCTCTCCGACAGCAACTTCGCTTATGCCGTTTCTATCCCCGACAAACCCAATGAGGGCTTCCTCATCGAGAACCGTCAGCTCAAGGGCTGGGACGCTTATCTTCCCGGATCAGGTATCCTCGTTTGGCACATCGACTTGGACAAGGATATTTGGCAGAGCAACACGGTGAACAACGTCACCACCCATCAGCGCGTGGACATCGTTGAGGCCGACGGCACCGCCAATGCCGACGCTGGCGATCCCTTCCCCGGTACGAAGAATGTCACGCAGTTCGACTTCCTCTCTTGGTCGAAGGACTCTGTGTTCTCCTTTGCTGACGTCCAGAATGCCGACGCAAACGGCAACATGCACTTCCTGCTCAAGTACGACGGCTTCGCCGTGGCTACTCCCGACACCATGTTCGTGACCGACCTGCTCGGAAAGTCGATGACCGTGAACTGGAGCGCCGTTAGCGGTGCACGTTCTTATGCACTCACCGTGTCTTCCGACGCCGGTACTACAACTTATGACGACCTTGCAGACACCACGCTGACGCTGGTTGATCTCCAGCCCGAGACCGACTATACGCTGAAGCTCGTTGCAAAACTGGGCATCTACTCTTCTGATACGCTCACTCGCGTTGTCAAGACGCTGCCCCTGCAGTTCCAGGAGCGCACCATCACGGCTGACGAGGCTACTGATGTGCAGGCCACTTCGTTCAGAGCCCAGTGGGAGGCAGTACCCGAGACAGAGCATTACTTCCTCACCGTCAACGAGCGTAGCCTTACCGGCACCGGTAGCCTGACCTACGATTTCACCGACCGTGCAGCCGGTATGCCGCAGGGATGGAGTTCTTCTTCCTCTACTTATAGAACCTCTCTCTATGGCGAGAAGTCTCCCTCGCTTGCTCTGACTCGCGGCGAAGACTCTCTGCTCATCGTTGCCCAGGGCGACTCGCTCATCAAGGGTCTGAAGTTCTGGTGGAGCGGTACTCGCGCCAACAACAAATTCGTTGTCCGCTATCTGAATGAGAACAATGTTTGGACAACTGCCGACACGCTGACCATCGAGGTGGCCCGTCACGACAGCATCTCCAGCTTCGACTTCAACAGCGTGAAGGCCGTGAGCATCGTCTTCGACCGTGCTGCCAACAGCGGTTACGGCTGCATCGACGACGTTGAGTTGAAGTTCGTTGCTCCCGCCGACAGCCCGATGATGGTTGATGTCGATGCCGGCACCGAAACTTCTTACGTTGTGGAGAACCTGGAGGCCAACCATCGCTATTCTTACACGGTATGGGCTCAGAAGGGTGACTACCGCACACCGGCTTCCAACCTGGTCGTCGTCCAGACCTTGAATGATCCGACGGGCATCGAATCCATCGACAAGGAGAACAGTGCTGTGGCCGTCTACTTCGACCTCAATGGCCGTCGCGTCAACATCGCTACAGCTCCCGCCGGCGTTTACATCGTCCGTCAGGGTGGCAAGAGCTACAAGATCCTCAAGAAATAAACAGCTGAGTTGGGAGGTGATTGCTTCCCTCTCCAGACGATAATAAAACTCAACCTCCGCAAAGGGTGAACATCATTCATCCCTGCGGAGGTTGAGTTTTTTATTGCCCAGTAAGTTTTCTGGCTTTCACTATTCGTCACTTTTCTTTTATTTGTCATTATTCTCCTATACGAGAGAATGTCGTGCGTTAAAGAAACAAGTGATTGCTGTTTCGTTATAAGTCTCTTTATTAGCGCATATTGCAGGGCTTAGTCATGTAACTAATTGATTTTCAGGCTCGATTTTTTTTGAAGTCGGTTTTTGGGCCCCCACAGATTTTACGCTGGTCAATACGCCCCAGGTGGTTTGGCGATGAAGACAATGGGCCTTGTAAATCACGCTCGTTTGACGAACGTCACGTTGTCTCGTGACGACCATCACGTTGATTGACGAACGTCACGTTGCGTGACAACTGTCACGTTTCTTCGTGACAATTGACACGTTCACGCGTGACATCTGTCACGTTCGTTCGCGACAACTGTCACGTTGATTCGTGACATCTGTCACGTATCTTTGACAACAGTCACCTTGATCAACCATAAGAAGGGACATCGTCTGGTAGGCAGTAGTGCCTTCCAGAACGTTAATTACTTCTGAAAGTTGAAAAATTAATTCTAAAATATTTGGAAGGAAGTGGATTTTATTCTACATTTGCAGCAGAAGACTGGTCCTTATAGCATTGAAAGGCTACGTTTGTCGTAGCTCACTCGTGTAGATGCATAGGGGCCGTTTTCATTTCTTAGCCTTTGTATAAATTTCTCGGCTTGAAATCCCAATGTTTGAAACTACAAGAAAAATTCTTCTTTGTGCTTGAGGATATTCAGGATAGCCTCTTCCACGTCTTCCCGCTTATCCGTATACACAGAGCCATTGGCGGCATAGGTGTGACCGCCACCATTCTTATCCAGCGCCTGAGCAATCTTCACGCAGTTGTAAATCTTAGGCGAGCGGATACCCACCTTGAACATACCCGGCTTCTCCTCACGGACTCCAAACGAGAGTTCGACACCCGAAATACTTAGCGCCTTGTCGGGCATGCCTTCCAAATAGCCGTTCTTGTAATTGTAACGCTGCAGCAACTCTTGGTCGGCAATGTACCAAGCTGCGTCACCTTCCTTCTTTGTAGAGGCTTCTACGGCCACTTGCAGGCAATACACCTCGGCTGGCTTCTCGTTATAAGTTCGAATCATACAAAGAAACAAAAAGTAAAAGTTCGTGAATTGACATTAAATTTTGAATATGCTTAAAAGCTGACAGTCGTCCAAGCCATCTATTAGCTATTGTAACAATGTCTAACTACAAAATATTGAGACGATAACCTTTCCGAATTTTCTTGAATCATGTTAAGAAAAAGGGGACTGAACTATAAAGTTCAACCCCCTAAAAGACCTTTATTCAGCATTGAGAGACATTTTATATGTATCTATTCCACAACTATCACTTTTGCTGTCTTGTTGTCCATTCCCGGCATGGTTCTGCCTACAGCTGCGCCAATATATGTTGGGTCTGTAATGATGTACTTGCCGTTGCCGATAGAAATCCAGTCGCCCTCAACATTGTCGGTGAAGTTGACGGCGGCGGCAAGGTGTCCGGGATAGAATACAAGCAGACATTTCAAGCCGAGCAGGTCATGGATTAACCGGGTGTATAGAATTGCCCTGTCCTCACAGTCGCAATAGGGATAGTAAAGAGTTTCCTCGGGGAAGAATGCGCGGTCGCCACCCCACACCTTATCGTCATACTCATACTTCATGCCTGTTTGAATCCAGTTGAGAATGATGTTCGCAGCGTCAAGCTGGCTCTTGCCTGCAATTTTCTTTCTAAGTTGTGGGTATGTATTCTCGACCACATTCGATGCCATCGGCGTATTAGCATACATGGCCCAGCGAGAGCAAAGATTGTCACCTACCATAGATGTGGGATAAGTGTTGTAGAAGTCAATGAGGTTCTTGTTTACTTGTACTGTTATTGCTGCCTCTGGATAACGGCTTGACTTTATAGTTCTAAGCTCCGAAAGGTTTTCGGGGAACTTTTGTGCCTTTGGTATCCATAGCGACATAGGTTGTTGCTCCTCAAAATCGGCATCGCAGATATTCATTGATGTCGGCGCAGTCTCTCCCTTGTTCACAATCACATAATAATGATAGTTGTCAAACCGATAGCCCACAAGGTCATAGACGGTATGGTTGGTTCCCATCATCATGTACAGTTTTCCGCCAGTTTCGCCGAATTTCATCTGATAACCGGTCTGACAATAAATCCATGACGAGAAGAATGTCGCGGCATTGTTCCACCCTCCACAGTATCGTTCAGCAAGGCTGCGAACCATGAGCAAATAAGCCCAGTCGCACAGGTTATACTGAATTCTCATGGCCAGACAATCGCGGATAAGGTTGTCGTAGCCACCACCCGACAAAGCCTTCCATGCCTTCGACAAAGCATCGCCGGAAACATCACTGTTCACTGCCGATAATGCCGTCGGCATTTGCTCTGGAATCCGCACCCTGCCGTCGATACCGAAGAATGCGAACTGCAAACGGTTGTCAACAGGCTGTGGCTGCTCATATATCGGTGCAACCGGCTTGGGCTGCGGCTTCGGTTCTTCCTTTATTACAGGTGGGACGACCGTGTCAATCGGCACAGGTTTCGGCTTTGGTGCAGGCTTGTCCTCGTCTTCCTTAGGCATAACGACCGGCGGGACAGTCTCGTCCTTTGGCTTCGGGATTATAGGTCCTGCCTGATACGACTTCCACGCCTCTTTCAAGAACTCCGCATACTTCTCGTTGCACTGTCTGCGGAAATCGACATATTCATCCTTTGCCTCCTGCTTGAACTTGTTGTACTCGTCAAAGGCATTGTTGCGGATGGTATCTTCCACCCCATTCTGCTGCCGGGTAACTGTTGCCGGGTCGCTGGAGCCCTTTTGTGCAAGGTCCTTTTTGCCTTTATCCTTGTTCCTAACATAGTCTACATATTGCTTGGTCAACTTCTTTGTAGATTTTGTCTTTTTCTTATTCTGTGCCGGAGAGCCAACAGCTATCACATGATGATAGCGCTTAATCGGTACCACTCATATCACTTGAATCGGTACCATCTGTAGCGCTTGAATCGGTACCAATCGTATCGCTTGAATCGGTACCAAGATTGTAGGCAGAGCCGTCATGTTGC
>Ga0256406_1000348_pt1 | contig 86429 bp, 66 predicted proteins | sample RumenRJG_03DNA_FD_185986 | JGI IMG/M metagenome (GOLD analysis project Ga0256406, IMG submission 185986) | Bovine rumen microbial communities from Lethbridge, Alberta, Canada - RJG_03 | ecosystem: Host-associated > Mammals > Digestive system > Stomach > Rumen | place: Canada: Alberta | collected...
CCTCCAAATGGAGTTTTACGATCTTGTGTTTGAACTCGGGTTCATACTTTGATGACATATTGATTATCTCCTTGTCTTTATTATAATCTTTAGTCATCTCTGTCACAAATATAGTATATCACGTCAAACTAATCATATTATTCGTATTCTGCAACAAACTCTTCTGCTTCCTCTAACGTTGGTAAGGATATTCCGTAAGGGTCTCCTTGCAGTATGAGAAATCCCAGCCTATAGTCTCCAACACAATACCCTTGATGTTCGCTGTATTCGTATATGCTGCCATAATAGATTCTCCACTTGCGTTTTCTAATAAATAAACCTTTCTTATATGCCGCTCTTCTTAAGCGTGCTTCTCTATTTCTTAGTTCTTTAGCATTCATAGGGTTATCACCTTCCTTCAAGCACTTCCATCTTTACAAACTGGATTCGTAACACTTGCAGATAACCATCTTCAGTTTCTTCTTCAGAAGCCCCAGCGTTTTCCAGTGCAGTAAACATGATCCTCGTTGCTTCTGAGATCTTTTTTTCCACCTCATCGTAAATCTTTTTGATCTTATATCTCGAAAGATGCTGGTTATGGATATCATTGAGATATAACAATGTATTACGAAAAGTATTATAATATATAGCCATATTGGCTTTATATTCTGGTGTCCCATTCTGATCGATCAAAAAATCGTTGTCGTTCTCACCGAACGTCATCTCCCTTGTTCCATCCTCTAATACTCTAATGTTCATCATTTTAGTTTTCCTCGCTTTCTGTGTTGATAATTAATTTGTTAACTGCTTCAATAATTTGGTTACGGTGTTCCTCTGATAAAGGTTCTCTGAGTAGGGTAGAGAGATATCCTTCTGAGACCCCCATCGCCTTTGCTACTTCATATCTGAAGAGGCGATGTTTCTTTATTAAGTTTTTAATGTCTTCGTTTGCCATTTTTAAAGCTCCTTTCGTAAGATTTGGAAGAATTCTTCTTTACATTTTTGATTGTACTGCTATAATTGATTATGTTCACGAAAATGAATAACAATACACTTAATTTGTTATTCATTGCTTTTATGTATATGTTCGTGAACAAAGGAGGAATGCTATGGCTAAGAAGAGTAAAGGTTCCGTATACAAAGATAACAACAACCGTTTTAGGCTTCTTCGTTTCAAAAATGAGGATGATATTAAAGGCGTACCGTCATTGACTGTTGATGATATGGTCGAAAAGACAGGATTAAGCAAAGGTCTTATAAGTAAATTAGAACAACAACAATTAGACGCTGATCAGGCTCCTAATTGTAATGCTAGTACAGTTAAGGTACTTCATGATACCCTTGGTGTTTCATATGAATACATTATGGGAGAGACCACTTCAAAGACAAACAAAAATAAATATGGAAAAGATCCTCTTCTCTCTGCCTTTAATGATGATTTCTGGGATCACTTAAGGGATAGTCTAAAGGGAAACCGTAAACAACGCATTCTTTTATTACGTATGCTACTAAAAGACCCAGAAGAGTTTGGAAATGTATTGGATGCCATGTTTGAGTATCTCTGCCAGATACATCATCATAATAAGCTTGGTGTAGATAATTTTGTAATTGCTGACAGTCTGGGGCAATTCGAATACTCCTTTAATCGTTATCTAGATAGATTCTTGCAAGAAAAGATATATCCCGATATGACTGTAGCATTAGATGATCAAGAAGAAATGCGTGAGCGACTTCGTGAACATGAAGATGAAATATTTACTGATCTCATGAAGGGATTTGCTGAATATACGAATAAAACTGACTGACCCTTACACAATTTCAAAAACATCCATGTATATTATTTTAAGGCCATGGTATAACACCAAACATATTTAGATAAAAATCCCTCTGGAATTACTATAACAATAGGATAAGAGCGTTGCCTCAGATTACACTTTTTTCATAATAATATGATTTTTCATATTAGAACGTAGTACTCCCTCGGTGAAAATATATAGGGGCATATCCATAAAGGACACGCCCCAAATTTTCATTACATGCCTCACTTATTAGCTTCGCGTTTAAAACGCTCTATTAGCTGTGATGCCTGATAACTACTAATCTTTCTATAGTCATCAATACCATACTGCTGAGAGACATACTTATTCATTGCATCAACAGTAGTCCCATGCTGCCCCATAAGGGTCTCCAAGAAGTAGATCTGCTTTTGTGATGCTGGTCTCTCAGACTTAGGAGCAGAGGAGGAATTCTTATTGGATCGTAATTCCTCAACGCTCTTTCCTACAGAAGGCTGTTCTGGCTCAAGGTTCATATCCTCCACGTCCTGTGTGAAGCGTGCTGACAGGTTACCTACATTAAGGGCAGCATCTACCAAAGCTCTCTTCTTGGTCATTTTGAGGACAGTGTTCTGAACAGCGTAACCGTTCTGTTTTGCATACCGTCCTTCACGAGAATTACAGATACCTACTCCTTCGCCTTTAACAACGCCATTATAATCGATCAGGAAGACCTTACACTCATAGGAGAAGAATCCAGTATTATAATCCTCCACACGATTGACCACCTCTGTCCTGGCGATAAGACCAAGATAATTCATGATCTTCTCTGCACCAGACTTAAGGAGTGTCGGTTTATTGCAGTGCGGGATAACACCATAATCCACACCAGAAATAAGAACCGTATCGATAAAACGGTTCATATCATCGTCAAACTGCTTTGCCTCCTCAACAGTAAGCCCTCTTGCAGTAGTAGCCGTTACAGCCTTCGTCTCTGGCTTAAACTCAGTTGATTCCTCAGAAAACATCAGGTTACGTGGGATACTCCTCTCTACAGCATCAATAGACTGCTGTGCCTCTTCTATGGGCTGGATATTCCCCATCTTACTCTCTAACAACGCCTTAAGATCCATCTGTTTCGTCATAATGATCACCTATCCTTTCTCATTTTAAGGTAAAACGCCTACTGGTACTAGGCTTTGCATATTTCGCATAAATGTCTGGTTCCTTCTCCTTAAGAGCTTTGGTGTCCAGACGCTCTGATGTTACGGGCTTCCAGCTGATGCGGTGTCCAAGACAGATTGCTTTATCATAGTCACCCATGATCTCCTTCAAATGATTAGATGCTTCTTGCTTCTTAGCCTTAGCAGAATCTTCATCTGCTGATGCTTCAATATACGCATCCACCCACTCAACAGCTTCCTCTGGTAATATGATCTCCTCTTCAACACCACCACGATAAATCTGGTCAAGAAGATCCTTTGCAGCGTCAGAACCATCAATATCGGGTCTGATCATATTAGTGACCATGTTCCAGAAGTTCTTCTCCACAGCAATGAGCATCTGCTGTATCTCTGGATCAGCGTCCACCTCGTAAATACGGAAAGTATTGCCGCCAATAAGGACAGCCACATATGCTTTGGATACTCCTGTTACGGCTAAGTAGTGCTGTACCTGAGTCTGATAATATGTTGGTACTCCTTCCAGCCATTCATCACGCTTATATTCGCTGGCAGTCTTGATCTCCAAAATAGCAGGATTACCATTATCATCAGTAGTAACACCATCAACATCAGCCAGCATAAAAGGATGATCGGGATGCTGTAACATGGCTTTCACTTCCATGACAGTCTTACCCGTAACAGCAGCAAAATGGTCTCTAATGATGGGTTCAAGGATCGTTCCCCACTGCATAGCTTCATTCGCCTCTGCTGGCTTATTCTTCTGGTTAGTCTTGTCCAGCCAAAGGTCTATGGCAGAGACCCATTTGGATATTCCAAGAATGGCGGCAACATCGCTACCGCCAATACCCTTCTTACGCCAGCGTAACCATTCCTCATGAGATAAGCCTTCAGTTTCCACTAAGATATTTGAATTCATATTTATTCCTCGCTTTCTCTAAGATTAATAAAAGCGGAGTCATCAGACTCCGCTAACAGGTTTATTATTCGATATGAGATTTTCTGTACGGTATCTGCTATGATCTTGAGTTCATCCTTATCTTTCAACCACGACTGAATGTAACTCATACTATAGGAGCTGGTATCAAGTCCTAATCGCATCGAGACAACGAATGCCACGCTCTCAGCGATAAGCTCTCTACGATTTCTTGGTATATCCTCTTCGGGATTCATTTTAAAATCATATGCATGAGCAGTTTCATGTAATAATGTTTTGATACGCTGGAGATACCCCAGATCTGAACGGACTGTAATAATACCCGTTTCAAGATTATAACTGCCCTTACTTGCCGTACCAGTGATTTCTTGTACTACAAACTCTTTCGCAATGACCTTCATCAGCCGGATGAAGATTTCCCTCTCTGTCTCTGTATTTCCAGATAAACCCTTTACAAGAACAGGCAGCATTTCATCTGAACCATCAGTATCTGCGATATCATAAACATAGGCGATACGAAAACCCGATAGTACTTTCTTTGTCTCCTTCTCGCCCTCCTGATCATGATACTCAGCCTTATTCTCTGGTTCCTTAAAGATTTCAACCTTTTTAACACAAGGGGCCAGTATAGCCAGCCCCTTGCTTCCTTTTCTTACATACCTTCCCAGCTTATTCCACGCTTTGTAACCCATAACATAGGTTGCTTCGGGATTCTGTAAGAAAATCATGATTGTATTACCAAAGGAATACTGATAGAATAAAGATTGAAATCGCAGGAACGAAATCCAGTCCTCGTCAGTATTGATGGTTGCCAGACCTTGCTCAATACGTTCGAGGGCTGCTTTTATTTTATCAGCGTTGCTCATTGGCGTTTTCCTCCTTCGTAATACGGTTGTCAGTTACATACTGCACGAGCTGGATTGCTTTCTCAAAAAGCTCAACGATCCCAATAGGAGCAGTCGCAAGATATAATCTTCTCGCATCATACTCAGCCCTTACAGCTACAGTATTATTGGTACGCATAGGTCTTCACCTCCTCTCCATAAGTACCGCAGTCCTCATAGTAAGGACATTCACAGCAAAAATCGTTGTCACACTCACCAAAGAGAAACCCATGATCCACAACGGGCATACAGGTATTCAGATAGAGCGAACAACGATTACAAGTACCAGCGATCTCAGGACTAACACTCCTTCCCTGCATCAAGCACATCTACATCACCCCCTTTCTTCTCATGGTTGATAGAGAGAGTCCATCCACCAAGCTTTATGCTCTTGGCAAAGTTGCCGATACCTTCAAACTTCTTGCGATATACCGCAAACGAACCACCAGTAAGACTGTGGAAGAATATGGTCTCCATATCAGAAGCACCCTCAATCTCTACCAGAGAACCGTCCATCATAACCATGAAAACAGGCTCACCGTTCATCATGTACTCACCAACCTTATTCATTTTGATCTTCTTCATTTCTTTCTTATCAAACATAGCTATGTCTCCTTTTCTTGATTTAGATTTATTTGGTTTCAACAAGCTCCAGATGCTCTGGAGGTCTTTATCAAACCGTAGATAAAGACCAGTCCAGAGAAGCATCCTTATTACAAAAAACAAAATATTATCTGCCAGTAGGCATCACTCCCTTCTGAAGGTAAAAAAATAAGACCTATTACGGTCTTAGGGCTTCGGCAGTGAGAAACCAGCATTATTTATGCAAGGCTGATCTTATCGTCCTCTCTGCGATAGATATACACGTTATCAGAAAGTACTTCTTCGGGAGCGACCTGGGTAGCATTAACCTCACGCACCATGGATCTCAAGTACTCGATCTGCATCTCCTTGGATACAGGAACCAAAAGAGTTTCATGTACAGATGAAGGAAGAATATAAAAATCACTTCCTACTCTGTCAGCGAACTCCTTCAAGAGATCCTTATAGAGGAGAACACCAGCACCATTGATCTTCTGAGTATTGGTGCAAACGTACATCGGCACCATATCTTCGTCAGATACAACCATGTCATAAAACTCCTTGGTGTTCTCCTCGTCCATACGGTCAGAGAGAAGCTCCATCATAACAGAAGCCATACTCATGACACTGCCTCTGAAAAGCCTCTGGGTATTGATAAGAGCGATCTTAAAGAGATCATCTTCCGATACGCCCCAGAGTTCAGACATATGATTGCGAACGGTAATGGTTGCTGTGCCAGATTCATCATTGGATACCAAGATATAGAAAAGAACCGCCAGATCATCACACACGATGATATGAGGAGCATCGGCAAGCAGTTCCCTGTTGCGATCAGCGTTCACCAGCTTATAGCAGATCCTCTCCTTGCAGGCAGAGAAGTCTGTAACCAGTGAAGCGTCAAAAGACATCGTGGTCTTATGGCTCTCATATACGGACAGGATCTCCGATACGATAACAGGAACAGCTGCATCACCAGCCTTATATCTCTCGAAAGAGCCCTCCAAATAGATGGTCGGAGCGATATTGCTCTCCTCAGTTCTGATGGTCAGACCAGTGAGATGGGTATCATTGTTCTTCAATACCTCATGGATAGAAACCTCATATCCATCACCCAGGGATGCCTCTACTGCTTCCTTAACTACCTGTGCAAATACGTCCATAGTCTTAATTGTTGCGTTCATCATGATCATACCTCCGTTATTCTCTGAATTGTTATTAGCTGCTGCGTTAATGGAATCGAAATTGTTGTTCTTCATAATAATTTCCTTTCTGTGCATCTGTGCACGTAGATATACTTGATTGAAAAAATAAAAATAGTTACAGATAGTCGTGCACATTTGCACATTTTACACATGTGCGTGTTGTGCACGCTGTGCACGACATTTTAAAAGAATTATTCAGTTTTCCATGCATCATAATAAGCTGCACATGCACATACCATGCACTTGATCATCTTATAAATGCGATATCTCTGGCGGTAAAGCACCGTCAGAAGAAGTACGGTAAAGATAAACTTCATGATCAGCTTCCTCCTTTCCTTTGGATTTGATTGCTCTCCCAGCTCCTTTCTAATTCTGGACATAAAAAATAAGCCTTTTAACGTCTTGCTCAGGACGATAATTCTTAAAGATACTGACGGATCGTTTCCACATTGAATCGTAGGCCGTTAGGGGCAATGATATACATGGTCTTCGCTTTTGAATAACCAAGATCAGACAGTCTAACCATGTATTCTGCTGCAACAGTCCAGTCGATCTTCATGAATACGAACATAACATGGAGCATAGCCTTATGAACAAGGAATCTGCTCATCTTCTTTACTGCATATGAATCTGCTTCCAGCTCCTGTGACAGATCACGCTTATGAGGATGTCCAGCGATAATATGACCTTCCTCGTGAAGAAGCAGATATGTTCTTACGTACAGGGGCATCTGCTGGAAAAGATCATCGACATAGATCTTCTCGTTGTCTGTAGCTGCAAGATAGATGTGGTTGCTCTTTAACAGAGCGGGATCATAATTTACGGTTACCTTGATTGTGGGTGTTTTGAATGTCTTCATAATGAGTTCTCCTTTCATTTTTGAGAAAATGATTTGTTGTCCACCACCGTTTGACGCAATAAAAGACCGCTGTATCGGCTACATCTGTAACCTTTACAACGGTCTCACTGTGTCAGAGGGGGTGGGGTTTCGAACTAAAGAAGCACTTAAAAATGTAATGACCAGGTGCTCAGAAAAATTTATATATGTTTTTCTATATACTGGCGAATGTAGCATAAAGCTTCATCTTTAGTACATTCTTAACTATCCGATTGAGCAAATTCAGCAAGTGTACCATCAATGGTAATGTGCCCCTCGTTTGTACTGTCTGACGTCATTCTTTCAAAAATAAAACCCAAGATTTTACTCCACTTATCTTCATAATTGATTCTGTTAGGTTCTAAAAATCTTACACATTTTCGATACAATTCTTCTTCTGTTATGCACGCAACATAAGTATGTAGAGTCTTGTAATTCTCCTTATATAACAGCTTAATAGTTATTATTATCGCATGGTAATCTTCTGTCAATGATGAATAGAATAGAGTTATATCATTTTCTTCCAAATAAGCCGAGATAATAAATGGGGAGCACTTATCAATTAAAGCCACCGTACGCACTGCATTATCAACTGGCAGTTCCATCACGGATGCTACACCTAAAAACTCATTTTCTTTTTCTTTCTTATACGATAACCCATATTTATTCTCATAGCATGCAGCAAGCATAGCAATTATCATCTCTCTAATATCATACTCCTCTATTCTAGGAGCATATACATAATACCCTGTATTTTTATTATCAGAATTTACTTTTGTCATCCCCCTTTTATGCTTTGCATCAATGTCATCGGAATTAATCACTCTGCCATTATCACAAATCAGTTTTTTACCGCATGTATTACATGTCACTTCGATTTTTTTATTTGTTGGAACTCTAAGTCCCTGATTACATTTAGGGCATCTTATCACGCATAATTCCTGACTGTTTTTTGAATGTGAATTAGACACAGTGTTTTGATCTTCACCATTCGTTTTTTTATACAAGGTTCCTTTGTCAGAATTAAAAACAGTTCCGCAATTATAACATTTAACCTCAGCGTATTTGTATGCAGGAACGCTCATTTTTTTGCCACAGGAAGCACATGAAACATTTTTGGATTTTTCATATCCAAAAACTTTACCGCAATGTTTACACGTAGCCTTTTCATCACTATCTGTTCGAACCTCGACATCACGGCCACAGGAAACACATTGGACAACTAACATATTGTTTAAGGGAATTCTTCTGTCCACTACAAATTTTTTTTGACATTTTGCACAGGTAATGTGTCGTCTATCCAATGATTGATTTATCGACATTTCACTGTTACAGAACGGGCACTGAATCCACATAATGTTATTGTCAGATCCATTATTGTCAGATCTGTTGCTGTTATTTCCATCATCATCCATCAAGGCTTTTCCTATTGTTGCAACAGCCAATCCAGCTAAAATCCATCCAATCATAGTATTCTACCTCGCATTTTTCCTGATACTAACTGCAAATATTTCATCAATTAAAATCAAAAGGAATATCTTCCAGTAACCGTATGCCATCATTTTGAAACTTAAGAAATCCGCTATTATACGAACTCATACGATTATATTCTTCGCAAAATAATCTATAAGTTGTTTCCCGCGACCTGTCAATGATTCTCGCATCCATTCCGGAATCATATAGCCCATTATTATATGGCATGCTCTTTATTTCAAAATGATGGTTTTCTTTCAGCGATATGTATATTTCATCCCATTCATCGTATGATAGGATCTCTGGATGAGCGTTGATAACTTTATCCAACTTATCACTCCATTCTGATGCAGGCATCTGATAAAAGGAGCATCCGATGACTTCTCCAATCCCTATCATAAAACTACCGATAACCGAAGCATTTATAAATTTAGCAAAATTTTCACGGCAATACTGCCACATCAAGAGCACTCCCGAGAATTCAATACTTCCATACTCTCCTAAAGTCGGTGGTGTAGGAAATTGATTCAATATTCTATAATACTCGGTCGATATGCTCCTCATTATATCTTTGTCATCAATGTTAAAGAAATAAGATTTAAATCCATCCTGTCCTGATTCAGTTAATACCGATTGGTTCTTCGATTGTATCCTTGCTGACGAATTAACGTCTTCTTGTCTGTTTAACACAATTCCTTCGTTAACATTCAAAAGACTATGACACTTCGAGCACCAAACACCCATGTTCTGGGCATGCTTCGGTATCCTTATTCCTTGATTACATTTTGGACAATTGACAATGCATTTTTCAATCCTTACAGAATAATCGTTACGAGGACTTTTTATATCACAAAGCAAATCACGTTCAGCCGCCAATACATATATTTCTTCTTTTGCGTTATATATTGTCACGCCATCCATAAGGAAATCATAAAGACCGTATTCCTGTGATCCATCAATTCCTTCTATACATGGGTATATTTTATTTGTAAATTCCCATTTAAACCCATATTTTTTTAGAATGTTATTAGCTCGATTAATATAACAACGCTTTTTTTCAGCGTTGTTCATACTATCGTAATGGTAAGCTCTTATGATATCCATTACGACTCTCTTTTTTTCATCTGAAATTTCTGTTGTATAATCATTTAGCTTATTTTCTTGGTATAACCAAGGTTCTCCATGATACAAAAAAGTCCCGTTATCAAGTGAATAAATATTATATTCGTCCAATAGTTCTCCGTCTGAAGAGTTATAGGTATTCAATGCTATTGGGTTATAATTTCCTCCAAAGAATCCAGACCTTATAATTATCTTCACAGGATCATTAAACTCTTCCATTTCTGCTTTAAAACCACATATATAATCATGCATATAAACATCATTAGGAAATTTACTTTGTATATTTCCATATAATTCTTCTTGCTGTTTCCATCGTTGCTCTCTGTCACGTTCTAACCATTCTTCATATTCGGCTCTAGCTGTTTGCTCTCTTCCGATTCTACGAAGCTCGTGCAACATCATTCCTAATCCAATCATTTCAACTCCTATATAAAAATCAATATATAATTCACCGTAAGGAATATCTTATATATCCAATGACAAGACACAATATCTCATATCATTTATATCGTCATAATTATACATAATCTTAATATGTTTGCTGTCGAAATGATACAGAAAGCCAACCGATAAAGACAAGCGAGAACTGATCGAAATCGCAAAGATCAAGACAAAAAGCAAGAGCCAGTAAATCATCAACATTAATGATACTGGCTCTTATCACATTTTGTCCCATTTTTATTCCTTCACTCTTTCTACATAGCGGTAATAGGTACTCTTGCTGATTTCCAACTGCTTCATCAGTTCAGTAGGACGTATCTGTCCGTCAATGACCTTCTGATAATGGTTCTTAAAGTCTTCTATATCAATAACAGACGGTCTACCATAATCATCCCAGTCTCCTCTGGCTTTCTTTGCTTCAATACCCTCACGCTGACGCTTCTCTTTCTTCTCGATCTCAGCTTGTGCCATAGCAGCATACAGCTCGATAAGCATATTATTGACTGTTTCCATCAGCATCTGAGCCATGGTATTGTCTAGCTTGGATATATCCATGAGCGTTGTCGGAAGCTCCAGTATCTTGACTCTGATATTATGATCACGAAAATACTGTAACTCCTTAAGGGTATCCCGCTTATTTCTGCCAAGACGGTCTACTTCTGTGATGATCAGCTCGTCACCAGACCGCAAGACATCCTCTTTAAGGACTTGGTATCTGGGACGGTTGAAATTCTTACCAGTTTGCTGATCAGTAAAGATCCTCTCCAGCTCCAACTGGTTCTGTTCACAGTATGCTGTGATTTCAGTAATGCCTCGATCCAGATGCTGCTCCCTCGTACTTGTTCTGTGATAACCATAACGTTTCATAAAAATGTTCTCCTTTCTGTGAGTTCCTAAATGTGTACATTTTGATACCAATAAAAAAAGACCGATAAACGGTCTCTAAATCTATGGACAAACCCTTTTGGGACGTCCCACTATATGTGCATACTTTTCGGTACCACCTCCTTTGGTTTTCCGTATGCTCAATAACATAAATAAAAGCCCAGACAGTAGTTCTCACTACCACCTGGGCTCTTATGGATAATAGCATTGTCTTATCCTATTTTTTCATCTATTGCTTCAAAGAATAATTGAATGATATTTGCGATGATTTCTTCATCTGGCCAACCTTGATATTTTTTTCTTTTTTTATTGTTCTCAATTACTTTAGAAGATAGCTTCAAATTTTGTCTTGCTAATCCTCTCCATGTAGCAATACGGTCACACTCTTCTGGATTCTCGATGTGCCAGAATTTTTTTATTTCTTCGTCACTCATATCATTTATCCGACTAACGATAGACTCGATATTATCCAACGCTCTAAACATGACTGCCGAAATAAAGATATCCTTTTCTGGCAACTCTTTATTGCCTCCAGCCGAAAAAATATCCCTGATATTCCCACACCAAACTAAACAACTATAAATAAGCCATGGAGTAAAGTTTTCATAGTTCCCACCAAAAATTTCTGGGAAAAGAGCTAATCCATCATTAAGATATGCTCCCTTTTCTTCTTCACTTAAAGATGAAAACGGTGTTGTTTCTTCCTCGCTCCACCAAGTAGATTTGTTGGATCTTAAAAGCTGTCGTATCCTTCTATTTAACTCATCACCAGTTAAATCCAATAAATCTTTTGAGTCATGAGTGGTCAAGTAATCTTGTCCTTCTTCAAGTGTCATATCGAGATAAAACCTTGGACTATGTGTAACCTTTAAATCAGCTAAGCATTCTGCATATTTTCTCAGTCTAACTTCTGGTTTATCTCCTCCGAGTTTTCCCATAACGACATAGGTTTCTTCTATATCGTTTCTTAGGCTCTCATAAATACTACCACCAATCACTTCCCATTTTGCAGAATCAGTCTTCTTTACTTCTAGACCAATTTTATCTCCAGTATCGTCGGTTATAATAAAATCAGGGAACTTTTGTGGACTATGATATATCTTATCTTTATCTATACCGACCTCTTGGAGTGCTTTACCAACGCGATTTTCAAATTCAGTGCCAGTCATTTTCGGCACCTGTCCATCTTCTTTTGTTTCCTTTTGTATATCCTCTTCAAGTTTTTTAGTTGCATTCTGAAGCATTGTATAATAAGTGAGCAGTCTATTCTTATCCATTGTTCCCTCCAAAGTATAATTCCCAGTTTTCCTCTAACCGTTTTGCAATATTATATGCTAATAATGGCGGAACAGCGTTTCCAATTATTTTATATGCCTCAGATGCAGATACTGATTTGTTACCATTTTCTGAAGGAATAACAAATGAGTATTCATCTGGAAATGTCTGAATTCTAGCACATTCCCTTATGCTGAGCCTTCTTTCTGGCATTCCTTTCTCTAACTCTTCTTTATGAACTCCACCATGTTCTAAAGATAGTCTTCTGTATTCAATATTGCCATGGTGCTCGGATCTGATTGTCGGACCCACACCATCCAGTTTTATTTCCTGTTGTCCTTGGCAATGCTTACCCATATATTTTGCTTTAGAATAGCTCTTCTGATCCTTGTCATCAGTTTCATTAGGTTCTTTAAGATCCTTTAGTGCTTCAATAGCCGTAACATAATGCATAAGCCTGCTCGTGCTTTTATCCAAAGAATGTGTTTTAGGTGGATAAGGTGTATACTCATCAGAGATTACATCTTTAGATAATTCTTTCAGTGCCTTCTTATTCAACTCAGATTTTTTTAATCCTATGAATATAACACGCTCTCTACCTTGAGGTACTCCATACTCTGCAGCATTCAGCACCTGAGCTGGAACAACCAAATATCCTCCATTACATACTGTTGAAAAATCATGCTCTATTATTTCTTTAGCATCCGCCAGATTAGTTAATCCCTTTACATTTTCAGCAATAAATATTTTGGGCTGTACTATAGAAATCACTTCTCGCATCCACATATATAAATGACCGCGATTTTCTACTGTAGGTGCTTCTGCAGTAGCTTTCTTACCATTATGACCCTTATCTGATTCAAAGCCCAAACGTTTACCTGCTATCGAAAAATCTTGGCATGGAAAACCGCCTGTAACAACATCTATATTGTTAGGAAAGATATTAATATTATTATCTTTTTGTAGTTTCACGAGATCAACTATACTATCTAAACAATATGTAGATACATCTGTCCCGCGTGAAGCAAAGAATTTTGACCATGCTGCTTTTGCTTCTGGTTTTATGTCATTTGCAAAAACGGTCTTGAATCTAGTCTTGCCAACACGAACCCACTTATCATCTATTTTAGTAACCTTCCAATCAGGATGGCATTTTGTATTTATAGAACTCTTGAGCACCTTAAAATCACCCTCAAAGCCCAAATCCATACCGCCACAACCAGAGAATAAAGATAATACCCGCAATTCTTCTTGTATCTTTTTCTTCTTCCCTGGAGTTATTTTTGTGGGTCTAAGCGATCTTGAGGGAATTAACCAAACTCCGCTTTGCTTCAGAGCTCCTTCTATTCTACCTTCATTACAAAGAATTTGGACTCTTCGTGTAGTTAGTCCCCATTTTTCTGCCGCTTCTGAAACACTTATTAGTTGCTCCATTCTATCGTCACCTCCGCAGTATCTATTCTATTCGTTTCTGCGAATAAGTGCAATAGTTATTTTTAAAAACCCTACTAGATATTTCTATCCAGTAGGGCATCTCATAATCATCATATTGCCACTTCCACAAGTCTTAAAGTGTCCTGATTCGTTTCAAAAATCTTGCATCGATTGGCGTAAGATTGGCGTATTTGATAGCTCTAAATTCCTTGCAAAGCCCATAAATACAGCATTTCTTATCATAAACTTTTAAGCGTCGGGAACAAAAGTACATCCCTGATGGCTGGGCTGTTTGTCATGATCATGACCATACGGTCAATGCCGTAGCCGATGCCGCCTGTAGGAGGCATACCGATTTCAAGTGCATGGAGGAAATCCTCATCTGTGTGCTCAGCTTCCTCATCACCAGCTTCTGAAAGGGCATCCTGTGCTGCAAATCTTGCTCTCTGGTCGATCGGGTCATTCAGCTCTGAATATGCATTCGCCATTTCCCAGCCGTTGATGAAGAATTCGAATCTCTCAACATAGTCCGGATTGTCAGGGCAGCGCTTTGTAAGCGGGCTGATCTCGACAGGATGATTCGTAATGAAGGTAGGCTGGATGAGCTTGTCTTCTACGAATGCCTCAAAGAAAGCATTCAGGATATCGCCCTTCTTATGGAATGGCTGGTATTCTACATGATGCTCATCCGCAAGCTTTCTTGCCGTCTCAAGATCCGGAACCTCATTCCAGTCAACCCCTGAGTACTTCTTTACAGCATCAGCCATTGTCATCTTTGCAAAAGGCTTTGAAAGATCCATGACATTATCGCCGTATGTAAGAATCTCAGAGCCTGTGACTTCCTTTGCGACATAACGGTAAAGGTTCTCGGTAAGTTCCATCATGCCATTGTAATCCGTATATGCCTGATATAATTCCATGAGTGTAAACTCAGGATTGTGTCTTGTGTCAAGGCCTTCATTTCTGAATACACGGCCGATTTCATATACTCTTTCAAGCCCGCCGACGATGAGTCTCTTTAAGTATAATTCAAGAGAAATCCTCATCTTCAGGTCTTCATCAAGTGCATTAAAATGTGTCATAAAAGGTCTTGCTGCAGCACCGCCTGCATTGTGGACAAGCATAGGTGTCTCGACTTCCATGAAGTCCTGTGTGTCAAGATAATTCCTAATCGCACGAATGACCTTTGATCTCTTTTCAAATGTATCCCTTACTTCCATATTCATCGTAAGGTCAACATATCTCTGGCGGTATCTTGTATCCGTATCCTGGATGCCGTGGAATTTCTCAGGGAGCGGGGAAAGGCTCTTTGAAAGAAGCGTGAGTTCCTTTGCATGAACGGAAACCTCGCCCGTCTTTGTCTTGAATACGAATCCAGTAACACCGAAAATATCACCTGTATCAGAATGCTTGAAATCAGCGTAGGTCTCTTCACCAAGATCATCCCTTGTGACATAGACCTGAATATCGCCCTTCCTGTCACGAATGTTCATAAAGGAAGCCTTGCCCATGACACGCTTGAACATCATCCTGCCTGCAAGGGAAACTGTCTTTCCTTCAAAGCTCTCAAAATCATCCTTGATGTCCGTCGTGTGATTTGTCACATCAAATTTCGTGATCTTAAAAGGATCTTTTCCTGCATCCTGAAGCGTCTTCAGCTTGTCACGTCTGACGCCCTCAAGCTTATTTATATCCTGCGATGATGTATTCTCATTCTGATTTCCTGCTGCCATTTTATTGTCCTTTCGTACAAACAAAAGAAGCGGAGAAATAATCTCCGCATAAATTACATAATATTTTCCGTGCGGATTATTTCTTGTTTGAAATAGAAATAACCTTGTACTCGATGTCACCATCTGGAGCAGAAACCGTAACCGTCTCGCCCTTCTTTGCACCGATCAGTGCCTTGCCGACTGGAGAATCATTTGAAATAACTCCGTTTAATGAATCAGCCTCTGTAGCACCCTTTATTGTAAAGGTCATTTCTTCATCGAGCTCGATATCTTTGACTGTGACTGTTGAGCCAATAGAAACCCTGCCCTTTTTGATGTCTTCAGCTTCAACAACCTTGACGTGCTTTAACTGTTCTTTTATCTCTTCGATTCTTGCAGCGGTCTGAGCCTGAAGATCCTTTGCAGCATCATATTCAGCATTCTCTGAAAGATCGCCCTGTGCACGAGCCTCCTTCAGTGTTGCTGCAATGTCATGCATCTTTTCATTTGTCAAATAATCAAGCTCGTCCTTAAGTGCCTGCAGGCCCTCAGCGGTAATAAGGTTTTCCTCTTCGTCATCCATAACGTCTGCCATGACAAACCCCTTTCTGGTATTCAAAAATAATCATAAGAAGCGGTATTTCCGCATGTTCCAAATTAGTCTCGTATTCGCAGTAAATATGCGTTATCTGCACGCATGTCGATATATTATAAACTTAAATAAAATCCGTGTCAACAATGCATTTTCAGACACTTTTCCCCTGACATTCTAATGCAGATTCATTCACAAAGATCTGTTACGCATCAATTTTCTATGCATGCAATCAGAGAATCCGGCTCATAAGCTGAATAATGGTGAAACTGACCCATGTATTCTTCAGGCACGGTATCAGGGTTCATATTAGAATAAACCGTACAGCCATTCACAAAAGCAGTCGACACCCTGTCGTGAACTCCTTCAAAAAATAAAGGATTGATATCCAATATATATTTATGCCGCGCGATTTCTTCTATTGATGCTTCCATTGGCGCCGGAGGAATGTAATGCACGTTCGGCAGGGAAAGCACGCTTATTTCCTTCCCATCCTGTGACTCAGAAGGCCTGTCCTTTGTGGAAATATAACATTTATCCCAGCCCTCACCCTGGATGTCAAGCTCGATTCCGGCCTCTGCCAAAGTAGAGATTACTTTTTTACGCATTCTATACCGGACAATTCTGTCGAGCGAGTATAAATGATTCATTAATAGAGGAAAATTTTTCTCACCTATCGACAGGAAGATATGATCTCTATCAAATGATGACAGACGATCAAGATATTCTATTACGGAATCCTCTATTGTCTGCTTTTCAGGATTCCAAAGTTTCGCAAGCTCTAACACCATTTTTTGAATCGCATCTGGTCTTCTTTTTAATTCAAGGAGCAGTTCATTTTCCGGCATAAACGTGCCACTGAAGAAAAGGCGGTCTGACGGATTCATGTTACCAACGTATTTCGCTCCCGGCAGCGGCTGATACAAAATCTTTTTTATATGAGGATAATATTTTCGCACATATTCAGCATGCCTTTTGTCAATGCAGATGACATTGTAATTCTTTAGCTTATAGGATAATCCCGGATGATGATAAAGCGGATGATCAAGCAGATAATTATAGAATGGCGCATCAATTTCATCTAAAATCGGCGTCCCGTCATCGTCAGAAAGATATGGGAGAAACGAGTTAAAATCGATAACAGCGTCATATTTCTTTCCAATATATGTTTCAAGGATTCCAAACTGGGACAGGTCTCTCGAAGATGCCGTGCTGCCAGGCTCATCCGGCAGAAGCACGGTCTCGACATGATCTCCCTTATTTTGAAAAATCTCTGCTAATTCCCTGGCAAAAAATTCACCGGAGAAGTAGCAGAGAGATCTTGTACAGAATATCAGTATTTTTCTCATATTAATATCATGCTTTGCCGCTGAAAACCTGAATCAGCACAACAGCTCGGAAATTTTAGTAGCTGATGACTTCAGCCCCGTCCTCAGTCACGAGAATCTGGTACTCCCACTGAGCCGATGGCTCGCCGTCAAGCGTATATACTTCCCAATTGTTCACCTTGTCCGTATAGATCTGGGCTGTGCCGGCATTGATCATAGGTTCAATAGTAAACATCATGCCAGGAACCAAGAGCATGTCCTCGCCCTTGTTTCCGAAATAACCAACCCACGGCTCCTCGTGGAACTGGATTCCTACACCATGTCCACCGATTTCACGGACTACAGAATAGCCATTTGCCTCTGCCCAGGTATGAACTTCATATGCCATATCACCAAGATAGCCCCAGGGCTTTACGGCAGCAAGTCCTCTGTCGCAGCACTCTTTCGTGACTTCGACAAGCTTCTTCTTTTCAGGAGAAACATCGCCAATCAGATACATTCTTGAGGAATCAGAATAATATCCGTCAAGGATAGTCGAGCAGTCTACATTTACAATGTCGCCGTCCTGAAGAACTACATCCTTTGAAGGGATGCCGTGGCATACCTGGTCATTTACAGAAGTGCAGACACTCTTCGGGAAGCCTTCATATTTTAACGGTGCAGGAATCCCGCCCATGCTCCTTGTGACTTCATTTACGATGTCATCGATTTCCTGGGTCGTCATCCCGACATGAATCTGCTTTCCTACTTCATCGAGGCAGGCAATATTTATTTTTGCGCTTTCCTTTATTTTTTCTACCTGCGCCGGAGTCTTTATCATGTTGTGATCCGGAACCTTGTGGCCTGCAAGTTCCTCACTCTGTATCTTCCTGTCAAACGCTTCGTGGCAGTTCTTGTACTTCTTTCCTGATCCGCACCAGCACGGATCGTTTCTTCCGATTTTCATTTTTTCCTTCTAACTATTCCAATATAATATGTAAGATATTTCTAACACCGACGGAATGATAAATCAAACCGGGTATTATGTCAAATCAAATATCAAAAATATATATGCTGATTCAGCCGAAGTATCGCCTGAATATGTACATTAATTATTATCATCCTGTCCATTAATATAATTCACCGTATCGTGATGAATAGTAATCTCACCAAATACGACGCTGTGCCAGAAGGATTTATTCACCTTCACTTCGTGCTCATTTTTTTCAAGCTGCTCATAATCGTAGCCGTTCCAGTCGAGGCTGTGATATGTGAAACCCTTTTTTTTTGCCAGAGACAGCTGGTATTTCTGCGCAAGCGCAATTTCATACATCGTTCGGTCGATATCTTCAGAATCCGCCAGCATGTTTTCCTTCTGCGAAGGATAGAGATCATCCCAGAAATCATTCTGTGAATTCCGGAGCTCTTCCTCTTCCGCTTCAGTCAGCACGATATTATTTTTCAACGCCAGTTCATAGAAAATCCGGTCGTGCACCGCCATCCCAAGCGCTGCCTTTTTTGCCTGCGCACTCATAAAATAACCATTCGTGTGAATATTCCAGAAATCCTTTGTGCTCTTAGAATTATAAATTTCTGCCTCATTCTCAACTAGACATTCCTCATACATGATGTAAAAGGCCATTTCTTTTACAGTCAGATTGTCACCGTCAATCCGCACGACAGTCTCGTTTTTGTGATTTCTGAGATTGATCGGCGTACGCCGCTCAGCAGAAACAAAAGCCATATAGGTAAGTGCGAGAAGCAGCGCAAGAAGAATAATAAAACGCAAAATGGCACGAATCACTCCGTGCCTTTCTGCTTTATTTTTTGCTTCTTTTTTCTGCTGCTTTATTGAAGTTTTTTTGAAATCTTCAATCGAAGCTTGTATTTCGTTATCTGTTTTTTGGGAAAAATGGTTAATATTCTCTGGCTCCATATCAGATGACTCTGCGGATTGCTACAATTGGATGACATGTATATGGCCTGTAGTTTGTAATACCCTGGCTCCTGCTCTGTGCCTCGACAATCGTACCGGCACCAGTCGCAATGCCTACATGTCCCTGATAGCAGATGATGTCACCGGCCTGGATATTCTCGTAGCTTACTTCCTGCCCGACAAGGCGGAGCGAAGCTGAATTCCTATAGCCAGAAAGATTGATTCCAAAGTTCTTGTACACCTCTACTACAAAGCCGGAACAGTCGATGCCTTCTGTGAGCGAATTCCCGCCCCACACATATGGATTTCCAATAAACTGGCTCGCATAGGCTACCACTGAACTGCCGCTGATGCTGGTTCTTGGCGCTGGGTTCAGGCTCTCTGTCACTACCGGCGTAGAATCGGCAGTTTCGGTTGTTGTCGTGGTAGTAGTTGATGTCGTGGTAGTAGTTGTTGTCGCATTGTCAGCTGTGTTTGTAGTGGTAGTAGTCGCAGCGCCTGATGCCGCAGCTTTTTTTGCTGCCTTTGCCTTTGCTGCTGCGGAAACTTTCCTTGCGTTCTCAGCTGCTTTTTTCGCTGCTGCCTGTCTGGCGAGCTCAGCGGCACGCTTTCTTGCTGCCTCCTTTGCGGCCGCAATCTTCGTATCGTAATCTGCCAGTTCCTGCTTTTTCTGGGCAAGCATGGCATTTAATGATGTCTGTTTTGAACTCAGCTCTTTTTTCTGGCTTTCAAGATCCAGCTGCTCTACTTCGAGACCCTTCTTCATTTCCTGAATCTCAATCTTGGTGGCCTCGTATGAATCAAGCATCTGCTTGTCTGAATCATAAATGGAATTTGTATATTGTACCCTGTCCAGAAAATCCGAAAAATTCCCGGATTCACAGAAGAGCGTAATGATGTTCTTGTCATCATTCTCATAAATATAACGCATCCTCTTTTTCATCATCTCGTACTGATGCTGTTCGGATGCTTCTGCATCTGCAATATCCTGGACTGCAGCATCAATTTCCTGCTGGTTCTCATCGATCTGGTCCTGAAGTGTGCTGACCTCTGCCATCAGCTCGACCAGCTGCGCATCAATTTCAGAAACCTGATTCTGTGTTTCCTGCTTCTCTTTTTCCAGTGTGGATATGCTGCTGTTGCTTGTCGTAGTCGTTGTTGGTGCGGCAGCAGCGTATAAAGGAGTAAGAATTGTTGAAAAAGAAATAAGTAATACTGCCAGTTTTTTAATAAGCCCTTTTTTCTTCATGTGAAATAAATAACCTTTATATATTTTCCCCAAATCATATGTCAGCTTCGTACAAAATCATAGGAGTAAAAACTTTGCTAATAATATATACGAAAAATGTACAAAAAAGTTTCAAAAAATAGAAAAGCCCCGGCGGCTTATACGTCGGGGCAGCCTTATCAAATCAGCAAAGCTTCATTCGAATTTCTTTAGTGATGATATCCGTATAGCTAAAGGATAACAGCTGTGCAGGCTTGCTACTATCTTCGTCATTCACTAATATAGTGAACACGCTAGGGTAAGCTGCCTTGATCACGCCATGCTGAATGTCTACCTTGTTTCTTCCGCGGTCGAGTCTGATAACTACTTTGTTACCACACTGCTGCTTCACAGATTCACGCACTTTGTTGAAATCCGCCTGTTCCATTTTCGAGGTACCTCCTACGCACAATTAATGTGCATAGTATAACATGGTAATTTCATTTTGTCAAAGTGCTTTATCAAGTTGAAGAGATGAAAATGTAATAAAATGACCATCGGTCAGTAATCAAAGGCCTCCAGACAAGTATGGCTTTTGATTATGCTAAGTATATGGAATCATTAATATAATTAAACCTTCTTATAAAAAATCCATTTTGTTTTTTCAAATACCTTTGCGATTGCAAGATAAAGGATATAGACTGCCAGCCCCGCCGCAAATGTAGCAAGCCCCCACTTCAATAAATCAAGCATGAATCTGTACGGCGTATTATATATGTCCACGATCCAGTCCTTCATTCCCCAGAGGCTGTAAAAGAATTTATTGTCATGTACGAGATACACCATGAAGGTGCCTGCGCCAATGAAATTGATAATTCTGCTATTCGGCATCTTTATCCGCCTGAAAATCTCGAAAATACAGACTGCAATCACCAGGACAATGAAATTCGAATTGCCATAGCTGATCACTGACTGATAAAAAATGCCGTCAGGGGTGTCCCTGTTAAAGACTTCGATATTCGTCATCGTCACATTATAATTTGAAACGCAGATGAAAATATTCAGGACCAGAATGATAAGAAAATACACATACAGCCGTACATTTCTGAAAGAATCATATTTCCTGATGAAGCCACCTAGAGAATATAAGAAAATTCCGGTCAGCAGCAGATTCAGCCCGCTACTGAAGCCATTGAGAAGCCCTGCAGACCAGGTAAACTGCGTTATTACAAATGAGACTGTTAAAAATATGGTATAGCCTTTTTTATCCAGCTTTAACAGGTACTCGTTAATGAATAATGCGCCGATCAGTATGACAACAAAATAATAGCCTATATACCAGGATCTGCCGTTCACGGATTTGAAATTTTCCATGCTGATGAATGAGGTATTCCCCCACATGTGAAAAATCACGTTTGAGACTATGGATAATACGGCGATTGAGAACACGAGCTGGATAAACAGCTTCTTCGCAGACTTTACAAGATTTACGGATTTTCCCTTCGAAACCATGAAATATCCGGAAATCAGTATAAATATCGCATTTGAAATCTGGCCCCACGGATCTATCAGGTCGACAATCAGAAGCTTCTTATAAAAGGCAGGCACGTTAAAATACCCATTACCCATTCTTTCTATCGAGGCACTGTCCGTAAGCTGGGGTATTACGCAATGGCACACGATATGATAAATGACGATCATCAACATCGCTACTATTCTTAACAGTTCAATATTTGAGCTTCTGACTTTCTTCTCTTCCATGAATAACCTCGTGCAATATATTTTATCCAAGGCATTATAAATAATTGCAACTCTGTTTGTCCAGTAAAGAGAGGATATATACTGGATTAGAACCGAGCTGCCCTCCAAACTGTGCAAAATCGCACAATTTCAAGGAAAGGGAGTATGATTTTGATGAACTGGAGAAGATACTATTGGCGGCATCATACTAAAAAATTATTTGAGTAATCGTGAAGCTTCAGCAATGTATTCATACGAAATCGGATCAACAATCTTCAAGTATGAAAAACACCTTGGCTTTTCAAAAAGAACGTCCATAAGGATTGTAACGTCTTTATTACTGGAAGGAGAAGCATAAGTAAATCTGAAATGCCGTTTTTCAATATTGTTCCTGGCATTTCTTATGTCTTCATCAACACTCTTAAAAGGAAAAATTTTCCCGGCTTCATTCACATATCTATCTATATTCGTCCCTGGCTGTACTACTATGTCAATATCAGTGCTTAGTCTGTATGGGTGCTTTAACAATAGCATCAATGCAGTTCCACCTTTGAAATAAAAAGGTAAGTCCACCCTCTGTATGGCTTCCAACAGACTGAAGGCATATATAACCCTCTCTAAAAGTGCCGAATCGCTGCCAGTCTTCTCATGAAGTTCATGAATATATTTTTCAGTATACATTTCTCTGGAAAGCATGTCTCACCCCTTTAGATACTTTTCTATTAATTCGGCTTTTCCTCTCCTGCCAGCATATCTATGAATTCGCCTTTCATCTATGGCATAATTTCTCAATGCATTCTCATATATAAATGGGATTTCAGACAGACTATATGTTGCCGAAATGCTTTTTTCAGCAACAACGTCTACAAGCAGTTTTTCCAGAGTAATTTCATGAGGATTGTCATCAGATAATGGAGACTGGCTTATCAGATCAAGCACAACAATGCAGTCTTTGCGCCAATACCTGTCGAACTCCTTCCTATTTGGGCGGTATATAACCTGTCCATTATAGTCATCCTGCAGAGTGTCAAAAATATATGAACTCACATCTTTCTGCACCTGTACATAGATTGCATTCTGCGCTATCTGATGATTGAGGAATTCATTCAGCAGCACGCTTTCAAAAACAACATAATCTAATGTAGGGAATGCCGCATTCAGCTTTTCACTGAGGCTTATTGCTCCCTCTGAATAAACAGGCTTATAATAAGGCCTGACACCTGCCTTCAAATCGTGATTTCATTATAAATCATTTATAAAAATTGACACAACGCTATATATTACGTGCTTTTCTATTGCCTATTTTTAGTATTAGCTAATTGAATAGTAGTCTTTCCAGTGTCCGAAACGCTTACCGCCAACCCTCACTATTTTATGTTTCGCAATATTTGCTACTTATCAAAATACTGTAACAGGATACGCCAATCATCTCTAAGTACTTATCATCTGAAGCTTCATTCCAAGGATGTCCTGGCTTTAATGTCCTGTGCTGATTGCGATATTTATGTACAGTCTCCATGTTAAGCTGATCAGCTGTCAGATTTTCAATGATCTTCATGTCCATCGTTTCTTCTGTTTCATCACGAAGCATGGCACGAACTTCATTACTGGTACAGTGATAATCACCTTCCCAATTGCGGCGAAATGTAGAGCCAAAAAGATCGCCATTTAGAAAAATAGGCTTTTGAGAACGCTGTGCTCTTGGAACATTTATGACCATGATCACATTTCCAGTTTTCTCATCTGTATATGTATTTACATCCTGATCAACAAGAATATTTGCACTGACTTTAGCCTTATTATTTACAATATCCCAGAAATCCTTTTTAAGCTTTCTTTCATCCGTAAGGCCAGTCGTCCTCTATGAGCCGTCAGAATTTTCAGCTTTCTTCACCTCACGCCTGTTATCTTCTTTATATTCATCAAATTTTCTAAGGTCAAAAACTTCTGACATCTATGTCCTTTCAACTATACATAAAAATGCACATACTATATCTATCTGCTTTTATTCAATACTCACATTACATCAATAAAATTATACTATGAAAATATTGATTTGTCATTGTACTGCTAATATAAAATTTTTAATTGTCATTCTAAGAATAATCCAATTGCAAACCAACTTGTTTCTCAATTTCCTGATTTGGAAATGTCCTATAAAATTGATTCATACATTGTCAATTTCCTAGTGAAAAAGCCCGCATATTCCTTTCCGGCAACTATTGTCACACAAAATATTTTTTTAATTTTTCCCATAAAAAATTAAGTAAAAAGAAAATTTAAAGCCATATGTATTGTATAGACACAAGATAATAATGTAAATCGCAGAATAAAAGTTAGAATTTTGAAAATGTTTCCACAGTTGTCAAAAACTTTTTATAAATAGAAATCCCGCAAGTCTCAAAACTAAACGGCTCACGGGGTAAACATACAGTCGATGCGACTGGATTTGAACCAGCGACCCCTACGTCCCTAACGTAGTGCTCTACCAAACTGAGCCACGCATCGAGAAAGAAAAGCCGCTCGCTTCGATTTGCGAGCGACTGTTTTATTATACATAAATCATGCTGATTTGCAAGGATTTTTTATATCATGCCCCTCCTGCTGCATCCTCGCCATCGTCATCAGAAACGCCTGCGCCTACCGGCGTAAGTTTGAGCGGTTTGATGACCTTGTTGTCACGGTACATGGAGAAGCTTTCCATCGGATAATTCTTGAGATTGTCGAGAACCTTTCTGTCATCCGCCTGGTTCAGCATTGTAGCACGGGTCTTTGTAATCTCAATCTCTGTCCTGTACTTTGATGGACCTCCGACGCAGCCGCCTGGGCAGACCATGCCTTCAATGAAATCTTCAGGCAGCTTGCCAAGCTTGAGAAGCAACAGAGCCTTCATACACTCGTCACCGCCGGCGCATCTCTTCAGTTTTATGTCGTCAGTCTTGTCGCCTCTCTCCTTCATGCACTCAATAACTGCATTTGCAACGCCGCCGGAGGTTGCGAAACGCTTACCGAAAATAGAGGCTTCCTGATATGGATCTGTGCATGGCTCAAGCTCTACGTCAGCGCTTCGAAGAAGCACCCTGAATTCGCCATAAGTCATAACGAAATCTGCATTATCCGGTGTGGCTTCCTTGTCAGCAGCCTCTGCCTTCTTTGCGATGCACGGTCCAATGAATACTGTGACGCAGCCAGGATGCTGAGCTTTCAGATATCTTGAAACAGCACACATAGGGCTGACAACGGTTGACATATTGTGAGAGTACTGCTCAGGATAATGCTTCTTCAGCATATTAATAAATGCAGAACAGCATGAAGTCGTCATCTTCTTGCCTTCGAGAAGGGCTTCCGTCCATTCTTCTGACTCGTAAGCAGCAGTCATATCGCCGCCGAGACCAACCTCGACCATGTCAGTAAAGCCCATCTTCTTTACGGCTTCACGGATGGAACCCATTGTAATGTCAGGTCCGAACTGGCCCTCAGTAGCAGGCGCACACATGGCATAGACCTCTTTGCCTTCCTTGATGGCCGCAATAATCTGTGTAAGGTATGTCTTTGAAGCTGGAGCACCAAACGGGCAGCTGTGAATACAATGTCCGCAGTTTATGCACTTTTCTTCATCAATGACGCAGATGCCGTAATCATCGTATGTGATCGCGCCAACTGGGCAGGCCTTCTTGCATGGCCTCTCAAGATGAACGATGGCATTGTATGGACATGCCTTTGCGCACATGCCGCACTCACGGCACTTCGTGGCATCAATATGGCTTCGATGGGCACCCATCGTAACAGCGCCAAACTTGCAGGCATTGAGACAGGCCTTTCCCATACACTTACGGCAGTTGTCTGTAACGGTGTACGAAGAAATCGGGCACTCCTCGCATGCAGGGCCTAAAATCTGTACGATGTTTTTTGAAGTATTTCCCGGAATCGGATTCTCTCCCTTTGCAAGGCGGATTCTCTGCTTTGTGAGCTCCCTGTCCTTGTACACGCAGCAGCGGTATTTTGCAAGAGGACCAGGGTTGATCTCATAGACGATTTTCTCCTCATTTTCCGGCGTAAGCTCGCCCTTCCATGCGAGGCGCGCGGTTTCCTCCATAATCTTGTGCTTCAGCTCAACCAGGCTGGCGTCATTTGTGACCATATAACCTCCTAAAATGCATCGCCCTTGATGCATAAAATACTATCAGGTGCAAAACCAACATCTGCCATAACATTCATCGCTTACAGCATAATGAGTTGTGCATCACTGACATAAAATAATTTCATTGCATACAGAATTAATATAACATAAAATTTCACAAAAATCTCATATTGTACTATCAAATTTTTGTAAAAATTGAATTTATTCTAATACAAAACGAGCCATGGCATATCGCCACGGCTCGTAAAATAAAATTTCTAATGATTTTTAATAATCATTTCAGTCCGAATAAGTACTTACCCATAAATATGGCACTATGTAGTTCGTCTCAGAAGACATGACCCATTTACCATCCTTAAGTACAAAGTAGCATCCAGAATTCAGCCGATCTGTTTCAACACTGTCACTAATCGCATCACTGAAAAATGATTTTGTATTATGATGAATTTTAAGATCTCCAGAAACGCTGACATTGATTTTCGGTTCACCGTCATAACCTTCAAATCTTGGTATGGCTTTCATATTTGTAAATTCGATGCTGGTAACACCAGTCTGGGTAGGATCAGCGGCAAATGAGCTGACAAGACGATTGTATTCATCCTGCATGTCAGCAGTATCCCCGGTGACATTTAACTTTGACACCAGTGTTGCAAAATCCGTACCATCCTTTGCGCTATTTACAATCTGCACGACGGCATCGTAAGCCTGCTTTGATACTGCCTTCATCGTGTCTGCATCTGGCTCACCGTAATCAAGCTGAATTTCATCATTATCAGAAATAATGCTGATCGCACGAGGACTTGCATTCAATCCATCGGCCGTGCATGCAACCATATATGTCGCATTAAGTGCCTGCGGAATAACGTAACAGTCAGTTTCCTTATCAGACTTGCTGCTGTCTAAGTATTTTTTATCTATTGCCTTGCCATTGACTTCAACCGTCGCACCTGCTGGCGCTTCAAAAGTCACGTTCTTTACGACGATGCCATTTGATGCAACCTTCCAATTCGGGAAAATTCCGAAAGCATTTCCGTCTTTTACTACATCAATGGATAATGCATCATAAATTCCGAAAGAACTGCCTTTTGATGTCACATATACCGTAGCTTTCTTACTGTCTTTTGATTCAACAGAAAAATCAACATCCTGCAGCTCTTTTTCATCAAATGCCTTTATCGCATCCTCTGTAAGGCCGTAATTTTCAGAAAATGCCTTCTTATTTACGAAGTCACTTTCTTTCACATCAAGCATTTCGAAAGCCTGATCAGGATGATTAGTCACAAGGCTGTAATAAAACTTCTTTGCAACTGTAACATATCCAAACGAACTGTTTGCTACCAGGAAAAATACAACGATTCCGACAACACAGGCTGCAATAGAGCAAATGAACATCAAAAAGCCTTTATCAAGCGGCTTCTTCGGAGCAGAATATGCTGCAGGATTTGGGCTATACTGAGCACCGCCCATATTCGGATTTCCCTGTGGATTATACTGCGCATTGCCCATGTATGGCTGTCCACCCTGTGGATTGTACTGTGCGTTGCCCATGTATGGCTGTCCGCCCTGCGGATTGTACTGCGCGTTACCCTGTGGATTCATCTGATTATTTTCGTTCATGCTTCCCTCCTTACTGTCCGTCTGCTGAATCGTCAGCAGCATCAGCACTGTCTGCATTTGCGCCTGAGCCGCCATCAGCATTTTCCTGTACGGCTCCTGATGCAGTCTCTGCCGCACCTGCTGCACCGTCTTTGGTGACAGTAAAGTCGTCGCAATTAACAACAGCCTCATCATCTGAAGAATGGCTGTCTGTATCATCTAATAAGCCAGAACTATAGACTTTTGTATTCATCTTCTGTGGCGTTACATGGTACTTTATTCCAATCACTACGGCAAGTGCGATAAATACGGCTGCAACAGCAAAGAGAACAATACTTATTACCTTAAATGGTGGTTTCTTTTCCTGCATTTCATTCCTCCATAAAACATATTATATACGGCTAACTATACTATCACTTCATGACACTTTTAGTCAAGATATTGTGCAAAATAATTGTAATATTTTGGTAAATTATTTTGCACAATCAAGAATATGCATATATTTCAGAAACTATTTTGATATTAAAGCGTAAATATTCCAAGTCCCGAAAGCACAGACGAAATCAGAATTGCAACGATTCCTACCGGGCACACCCATCTTATCAGGAATGAATAATATTTCTTTGAATGGAATTTGTTCCCGCACTCTTCTGTCTCTGCGATAATTGTTTCCGGCTTCAGGATAAAACCTGCAAGGATTGCTGTGAAAAATGCGCAGATCGGCATGAGGACAGAATTTGAAATGAAATCAAAGAAGCTTAAGATGTCCATGCCAAAAATCTTCACATCAGACCAGATGCCAAAACCGAGTGTGCTTGGGATTCCCATGGCAAAAATATAGATGAAAGAAATGATTGAAGCCTTGAGTCTCGACATCTTGAAAATATCTATGAAGACGGAAACCATCGTCTCCATCAGGGAAATCGCAGATGTAAGAGCTGCAAAGAAGGTGAGGATGAAGAACATGGCACCGATAATCCTGCCTGCCTTCATTGTTGCAAATACCTTTGGCAGCGTAATAAACATAAGTCCCACGCCCGCATTCATCTTGTCAGGATTGCCACCGGAATATACAAAGAATGATGGAACAATGATGAGACCGGCCAAAAATGCGACAAGCGTATCAAAGAAATCAATCCAGCGGACAGAAGACTCAAGGTTGTCCTCCTTCTTCATATAGGAACCGTAGGTAATCATGATGCCCATTGCAAGCGACATAGAATAAAAGAGCTGCCCTAATGCCGCAAGGACCGTCTTCCCGGAAAGCCGCTTGAAATCAGGCTTAAAATAATAAAGAACGCCATCTAATGCACCAGGCTGTGCACAGGCATAAATCGCAACGATGATACAAAGGGCGATGAGTACCGGCATCAGAATGACAGCCGCCTTTTCAATACCCTTTTGCACGCCGAGAATTACGACAACTGCAGTGATCGCATCAAAAATCAGCATGCAGATGATTGGCTCCCATGTAGAACCAGAAAACGCACCGAAGAAACCGTCGCCTGCTGCGGCTTTATCCTGTCCTACGATATAGACACCGCAGTACTTCGTGACCCAGCCGCCGATGACGCCATAATATGGCACGATAATCGCTGGTATGATAAAGGCGAGGACACCTACCCAGGCAAATCTTTTATCCAGCTCTTTAAATGCTGCTGTTGCGGATTTTCCTGTCTTCCTGCCCATTGCGACCTCAGTCACCATCAGCGCAAAACCGAAAGACACGGCAATGATAATATAAACAAAAAGAAAGGTTCCGCCGCCATATTCAGCCGCCAAATACGGAAACCGCCAAAGATTTCCAAGTCCTACTGCAGATGAAGCAGAAGCCAGAATAAAACCGATTTTACCCGAAAAATTTCCCCTAGATTTTTTGTCTTCCATGTAATTCCCCTAAAAATTTTCTATATAAAAAATGATGTCCAGCCAAACGCTGAACATCATTATGTTATATGTTTGTATACAAACCGTCAAGAAATTTTTACAGATACTTCTTCAGGGCATCAGCCTTGTCTGTGTGCTCCCAAGGAAGATCAACATCAGTTCTGCCGAAGTGGCCATAAGCTGCTGTAGGTCTGTAGATCGGGCGGCGAAGGTCAAGCATCTTAATGATGCCGGCTGGACGAAGGTCGAAGTTCTCACGAACGATCTCGACAAGCTTCTCTGATGAAAGCTTTCCTGTGCCGAATGTATCGATGTTGATAGATGTAGGCTGTGCAACACCGATTGCGTATGAAAGCTGAATCTCGCATCTCTCTGCAAGGCCTGCTGCTACGATGTTCTTTGCAACATAACGTGCTGCATAAGCTGCAGAACGGTCAACCTTTGTGCAGTCCTTTCCTGAGAAAGCGCCGCCGCCGTGACGAGCCATGCCGCCGTAGGTATCAACGATGATCTTTCTTCCTGTAAGACCTGCATCACCGTGAGGTCCGCCGATTACGAAACGGCCTGTCGGATTGATGAAGAACTTTGTATTATTGTCGATTAGTTCCTTTGGAAGGACTGGATCAAAGACATATTTCTTAATGTCTTCATGAATCTGTTCCTGTGTAACATCCTCATCATGCTGTGTAGAAAGTACGACTGCCTCAAGTCTCTTTGGCTTGCCGTTCTCATCATACTCTACTGAAACCTGGGTCTTGCCATCTGGTCTAAGGTACTTAAGCGTGCCGTCCTTACGAACCTCTGTAAGCTTTCTTGCAAGCTTATGTGCAAGAGAAATAGGATAAGGCATGTATTCAGGTGTCTCGTTTGTAGCGTAACCAAACATCATACCCTGATCGCCGGCGCCTGTGTCAAGGTCATCTGTGAGCTCGCCTTCCTTTGCCTCGAGTGCCTTGTCAACACCCATAGCGATATCAGGTGACTGCTGATCAAGTGCTACCATAACAGCGCAGGTATTGCCATCGAAACCAGTCTTTGCATCATTGTAACCAATCTCATTGACTGTCTTCCTTACGATGGAAGGAATATCAAGCTGGGCCTTTGTTGTGATTTCGCCTGTAACAAGAACGAAACCTGTGCAGGAAGCTGTCTCGCAGGCTACACGGCTCATTGGATCCTGCTCCATGCAGGCATCAAGGATTGCGTCAGAAACTGCATCGCAGACCTTGTCAGGATGACCTTCGGTAACTGACTCCGATGTGAAAAGTAACTTTTCCATAAAATGTGTTCCTTTCTTCCCCTTATTGTTCGATTGCTCGCTCAGGTTTGGCACCTTCTAGAATTACAAGGGTTGCCGTGGTTTCACAGGTCCTATGTGCCTCCACCACTCTGAATAAGAGAACGATGAAATAAGAGAACATAAACTTCTTTGGTGCGCGCACCATTGCCGCACCCAAACCGCTGAATAAAATACAACCTTGTATACTTTTTTTCAATAGCAAAAATGAAACGATATACACACTTGTAAGAATGTTTGCCGTGAAAACACATGTGATACCTTTTGCTGATTGCCAGTGATAAGGTTTTGGCTATCTTGCATTATTCTTTTGATATTTATATAATAATAAAGATTGTATGAAGAAATATTCGTTGTCATTGTCACAATTCTATTTGCTTAGGCAAATATGACATTATTTTGAGGCACAAACTATACCGAGGGAGAAAATGAAATCACTACCTGTTGAAAAACTTAAGCCCGGAATGATATCTGCTGAAGATATTATGACGAAAAAAGGGCAGATTCTTATAAAAAAGGGCGATGCATTAGACAGCACGCTGATCACGAGACTGGCATTTTATGAAATTAAGAGTCTTACCGTAGAGGATCCTAATGTATCACAGGAGAAGCCTTCGGCAGATAGAAATACCGAGTTTCAGCCTGCGGCACAGGGCGCCGTTCAGGGTATACCAAATGCACAATCCCGGCAAAAACAGCCTGAAGAGCAGAGTAAATATGTAAGTGAAGCCCTGACCACAACCACAAAAATACTTGTCAGCGATGAAAATCACGATGCCCAGGTCACTTATGCAAAAATGCTGGGCTCCCTGAAAGAGAGTTTCAATAATATTATTACTGGAAAGATTAATAACGTCACAAAGGATTCCCTGCTTGCAGAGGCAAGCCAGATTTTCCAGTCCCATAGTTCTGTAGCCCTTTTCGACCTGCTCCGGACCCTGAGAGGGAATGACGATACAGTATATGCGCATTCTATCAATGTCGGCCTGATAGCAAGAGTTCTCGGAAAATGGCTCAAGATGTCAAATGATGATCTTGACATTCTCACGATTGCAGGATTCCTGCACGACATCGGAAAGCTTACGATTCCGCCCGAAGTCCTGACAAAGACAGGGAAGCTTACAGATGAGGAATTTGCTAAAATCAGAAAACACCCGGTAAACAGCTACAAAATTTTAAGCACAATACCAAATATTGATAAGAGAATTTTATTTGCTGCGCTGCAGCATCACGAAAGATATGATGGATCTGGATACCCTGATCATCTCTCCGGTGACCAGATTGACGATTTTGCAGCAATCATGGCAATTGCCGATGTTTATGATGCGATGACTGCGACAAGAAGCTACCGCTCTGCGAAGTGCGCCTTCGAAGTCATCGAAGATTTTGAAAAGGATGGTTATCAGAAATACAATACGAAATTCATCATGACTTTCCTTGAACATATTGCTGATTATTACAACAATACCGTAGTCATGCTTTCGAACGAGCAGACTGCAAGGATCATCTACATAAATCCCCAGGCACTTTCAAGACCTATGGTAAAAATGAATAATGGAGATATCATAAATCTGTCCAAAGAACGGGAATTACATATTGTTTCCACCATGTAAAGTTAATCATTTACGGAAATTGAAAAATTAGTCCCGCTAGCGGGCGTTTTTCAATTTCCTTTGTATTTACCCAACTTTAAGTAAGAATTTCTGCCTGTCATGCTCGGAATCAACGAGCTCCATGTCAGCGCCGAGCTGTCTGAATTTTTCCTCGATGTGCTCATAACCTCTCTGGATATAGTGAATATCATCGATTGTGGTAAATCCATCTGCAGCAAGTCCTGCAATGATAAGGGCTGCGCCGGCACGAAGATCCGGTGCAGAAACCTCTGCCCCGGTATAGTGGTCTACACCTGTAATGATAGCGATATTTGATTCAACACGGATATTTGAACCCATGCGGTTTAATTCATCGACATATTTGAAACGGTTTTCCCAGATGCCTTCTGTCACCGTTGATACTCCGCCTGCCAGACCAAGGACAACAGTCATCTGTGGCTGCATATCTGTCGGGAATCCAGGATATGGAAGTGTCGTAACTGATGTAGGCTGAAGGGTAGTATGCGTAGCAATGACGCGAACGGCATCATCATATTCTACAATTTCACAGCCTGTCTCAAGAAGCTTTGCAGTCGTGGCTTCGAGGTGCTTTGGAATCACATTCTTCACAAGTACATCGCCATGTGTAGCGGCAGCTGCAAACATGAAAGTTCCTGCCTCGATCTGATCCGGAATGACAGAATATTCCGTTCCATGAAGCTTTTCCACGCCGAAAATCCTGATGACATCGGTACCGGCGCCCTTAATATTTGCTCCCATGGAGTTAAGAAGGTTTGCCACATCAACGACATGAGGTTCCTTTGCGGCATTTTCAATGATGGTCTTGCCCTCAGCGAGTGTAGCAGCAAGCATAATATTTATTGTGGCACCGACTGAAACCTTATCGAGATAGATATGTGTGCCGCGAAGCTTTTCAGCCTTTGCAGAAATAAGACCATAGCTGACATCGCAGGTAGCGCCAAGTGCTCTGAAGCCCTTCAGGTGGAGGTCAATAGGCCTTGCGCCGATGGCACAGCCGCCAGGAAGTGCGACCTCGGCTCTCTTATATTTTCCAAGAAGTGCACCAAGAAGATAATAGGATGCACGGATTTTCTTTATATATTCATAATCTACATCAAAGGATGTGATTGATTTTCCATTGATGATGACCTTGTGGGCATCCACTCTGTTGACGCTCGCACCGATTTCCTGAAGAGCTAAGAGCATGACATTAATATCTCTTACATCAGGAATATTTTCAATGGTGACATCTTCATCGCTCATAGCGGCTGCGGCAATGATGGCAAGTGCAGCATTCTTTGCACCGCCGATTTTTACCTCGCCCTGAAGAGGCTTCCCACCTTTTATAATAAACTGTTCCATTTCAAAAACCGTCCCTTATCGTTTTTTACATGTTCAGTGTATTTAATTATTCAGCTGCACCAGAGCTGTCAGTAGAGTCAATAGATGTATCCTCACTTCCAGATGTCGTCTCATCCGCACTTCCTGAATCCGTCGTATCTGTAGTAACCGGATCAAGGCTTGTGGCAGTAAAGGTATCATCAAATGTGACCTTTGCCCAAAGTTTTTTATTTAGCTTCATGCCACCGATATCCTTCTTCCAGGTCTTGATCTGTGACTTATATTCGCTTTCCTTCTGTTCATTTTCAAGCGTTGTAACCTTAGTCTGTGTAGCATCCTCATCATTCTGCTTGTCAAGCCTGATGACATAATAGCCTTCGCCATCTACATCAATAACCGGGCTGACCTGGCCATCTGACAAGGTCTGTGCGGTCTTGTAAACATCTTCAGGTAATGTGGAGCTTGAAAAATCCTTGCCTGTCCAATCAAATGTCTCTGAATATGAATACTGACCGAGTGTCTGCGCCTCTGTCTCAAAATCAGCTGCTGCGGTAGAAGCAAGCGTCTCTGCATTTGCCTTCATCTGGGCTTTTTCATCATCGGTAAGCGCTGTAGTGGCACCAGATGCATTTGTCTGATCCTTTGTGGAAAACTTTACGTATGTGAATGTAGCCTGCTGATGCTCTGCTGCAGAGATGTTCACAGTGAGGCTGTCCTCATAAGCCTGCTTTACTCTGACAAGGTATGTGTGATTTGTAAGAAAATCAACGACATAATCTCTCTTTACGCCAAGGGCCTTCAGCGCTGTATCATCATTCTTCATGAATTTGTCAGCAGCATCTTCGATCTTCTGCTTGTCATCATCCGAAATCTTCACATCATAGTCGTCAGCATGCTTCTTGCAAAGGTACGACTGCTCAAGCTCGTCGATGACGCTGTTCTTTACACTTTCCTCCATAGTGTCGCCGCTGCTTCCTGCAGACTGACCCCACATGGAAGCTCCGCCAAAATAGCTGCTGTATGCAATATAATACATGGCTTCATAGTATTTTGCTACGAAATTGCCATAACCTAACGTAATCTTGTCTTTTCCTTTACCAATATTGATCAGCGTCTGGTTGCTCTTTGCTGGGCTGCAGCCCGTCAGCGTCATTGCTGCTGCAAGAATCAAAGCACCGGCCTTTGCGGCTGCCTTCTTAAAATTCATAATCCTTAATCTCCAAAATTTATTTATGATGGCACGGATTGCGATGCTTAATAATATCAAAATCCGTTCCACATAAATCGATATTATATAATAATGCTAAAAAATCGTAAAGCAGATTTTTTATGTCATTCTGTAAGAAGTAATTTATCTTTTATTTCCTTCACCATTGTGTTTGGTACAGCGGAAATTTCCTTCTCCGACATCTTATTATTCTTTCCGCAGTCAAATACGAAGGCCGGTGCATTTTTTTCGGCTGAGAATGAAAGATAAGGAGAATAATCCGAAAGCACTTCCGGAATCTTCGCTGCATCGAGTTTTCCTTCCGGGTAAAGTGAAATTTTGTATTTTTTCCCGGTCTGCTTTATTTCGGTAATATATGCTTCATGGGCATGGCTTCGAAGCAGTGAAACACCGAGCAGGTTCATCACAGATTTCGGCGGATCACCAAAGCGGTCGATCAGCTCATCTGTCATGTCGGAAAGCTCTTTTTCTGAAGAAATCTCGGATATTCTCTTATAAATATCAAGCTTCTGGACCTCATCCTGAATATAGTCAGGCGGCAGGAAGGCATCGATGTCAAGGTCTATTTCTGTATTGAAATCTGGTGCAGTCTCCTCGCCATTTTCTTCCTTCAGCGCATTCTGCAGAAGCTTTATGTACATATCGTAGCCGACAGCTTCCATATGTCCAGACTGTGCCTCACCGAGAAGCGTTCCGGCACCGCGGATTTCAAGGTCACGCATCGCAATCTTAAAGCCGCTTCCTAAGTCCGTAAATTCCCTGATCGCCGCAAGTCTCTTTTCTGCGACTTCCTTCAGGACCTTGTCCTTCTTATACATAAGGTAGGCATAGGCGGTCCTGTTCGATCTTCCGACACGGCCGCGGAGCTGGTAAAGCTGTGACAGTCCAAGCCTGTCTGCATCATGAATGATGATTGTATTTACATTTGAGATATCAAGGCCGATTTCAATAATCGTCGTTGCAACGAGGACATCGATTTCGCGGTTTATGAAGTCGGACATGATTTCCTCAAGCTTTCCCTCTGGCATCTGTCCGTGCGCATATGCCACTGTCGCATCCGGCACAAGAGCCTGGATTTCTGCTGCAACATCTGCAATGGTCCTTACAACATTCGTGACATAATAAACCTGTCCGCCCCTTGCAAGCTCACGATTGATTGCCTCACGAATCAGCTCAGGATTTCTCTCAAATACGAAAGTCTGAATCGGCATTCTTTCCTGCGGTGCTTCCTCAAGAAGACTCATGTCCCTGATTCCAATCATTGACATATTCAGGGTTCTCGGAATAGGCGTAGCAGAAAGTGACAGCACATCTACGTTTTCCTTCAGTTTCTTTATTTTTTCCTTATGTGAAACACCGAAGCGCTGCTCCTCGTCAATGATTAAGAGTCCAAGATTCTTAAAGCCGACATCTTTTGACAAGAGCCTGTGCGTACCGATGACGATATCTATCTGCCCGGTTTTTAATTTTTCCGCTGTCTTTTTATTTTCAGCGGTCGTCCTGAAACGGCTCATCATCTCTATATTTATTGGATAATTCGCCATTCTGGATTTGAAGGTATTGTAATGCTGTTCCGCGAGGATTGTGGTCGGAACCAGATAGACGACCTGCTTCCCATCGAGGACTGCCTTGAATGCAGCACGAAGGGCAATTTCCGTCTTACCGAAACCGACATCACCGCAGATCAGCCTGTCCATGATCTTCGGACTTTCCATATCCTTCTTCACGTCTTCAATCGCGGCAAGCTGGCTCTCAGTCTCTTCATATGGGAAGCTCTCCTCAAACTCGCGCTGCATATCATTGTCAGCTGAATACACGAAGCCGGTCTCCTGCTGCCGCTTTGCATAAAGCTCCACCAGATCCTTTGCAACAAGTGAAACAGCAGACTTTACCTTGCCAACGGTCTTTTTCCACTCATTATTATTTAGAGAATTAAGCTTCGGCTTTTTGCCGTCGCTGCCTGAATATTTGCCAATCAGGTCGAACTGGGTCGCCGGAATATAGAGGTTGTCGCCCTTATCATAGGAAAGCTTGATATAATCCTTTGCGACACCGTCCATCTCGATTTTTTCAAGGCCGCGGTATATGCCAACACCATAATTTTCGTGAACGACATAGTCTCCCGGTGAAATGTCCCGGAGCGATCGGATTTTGTCACCTGAATATCGCTTTATCTTTTTCTTTTTTCTAGCCGAACCAAAGATGTCGCTCTCAGAAATGAAGACAAAACCGGAATCCGGATACTCGATGCCTTCACGAAGGAAACCAGCCGTGACAAGGATTTCCCCCTCCGTCATCTTCCTATCCAGTTCTTCGGAAAAATAAGCCGGAATATCCCTCTCTGAAATCTCTTTAGCAAGCCGCTCGCCACGGGTACGGGACGGTGAAACAATGACAATTTTCCGTTTTAGTTTCTTATATTTATCAAGCTCCTTTAGGAGTAATTCGAAATTTCCATGGAAATTAATAATCTGTGATGTTGAAATCGAAAATCTCTTTTCGGTCTTTATCTTTCCCTTTGTATAGTCAAGCATCGAAAGGGTGATGCCGCTTGCTTTCGAAAATGCTGAAAGAATTTCCTTCTCAGAAAAAAGCATGTCCTTCTGGAGCGGCAGGGCATCGCCTGCTTCAAGACGGTGTGCCATGCTTTCGGTCCACTCGTCATTTGCCAGTGTGATAGAATTTAATATATGTGCGGGCTCATCGAAGAAAATATGGGAAGTGCCAGAATCCGATAGAAAATAATCGAGCAGTGAAACAGTATCCTTTACGAAATAATTAGCATATGCCTCGAATTCCTGACCGAAAATATGCCTGTCAGCAAGATCCTGCAGATTCTCGAGTTTGCTCTTCATCCGGAAGGCATTTTCATTCTTGTGCGCAGCATATAGACCATCAATGATGTTCTTTGCATCCTTCGAAAGTCTCTTCATTCCGTCAATCTGCTCATCGGAATCGGGCAGAAATTCGCTCGCAGGCGAAATCCTTACCTCGTCTGCCCGCTCGATTGACTTCTGGCTTTCTACATCAAAAGAACGGATCGAATCGACTTCATCTCCAAAAAATTCGATTCGAAATGGCAGGTCCTCTGTCATCGGGAAAATATCGACGATGCCGCCCCGGATTGAAAATTCGCCAGCGCCTTCGACAGTTCCCGTCGTCTCATAGCCAAGCCTGATCAGGAAAACACGAAGGTCTTCCAAATCAAGTTCATCCCCTACCTTAATCCTAAGGAAGCTTTTATTAAACCGCTCCTTTGAGGGAATCCGGTTCATCAAAGCTTCCGCCGTCGTAAAGACAGTAATTCTGTCTCCGGAAATCAGCCTCTCGATTGTATTTATTCTCTCTTTTGAAAGCTCATTGCTTCGAAGGTCGGACTCATAAAAGAGAATATCCTTTGACGGAAAATACGCGGTCTCCTTGTCAAAGAGGCTGTATTCCTCCATCCTGTCCTTTGCCTTTTTCTCATCTTCACAGATGACTAGACGAAGAGACGCATTTTCTCCCACGCCAAAAATCATCTGTGCCTTTGCCGCATCAGGTATGCCGGACAGAGAATAAATTTTGCCGCTGTTCTTTTGTAATTCGTCTTCAAGCTCGGCAACCGCCGGAATCTGATCGACCGCTAATTTAAATATATTCATTGTTAATTAAATTTGTTCATGGCGGCTTCTACACCATCGGTGATGATGACATGCACGGCCTGCTCGGCTCTGTCGAAAGCATCTTCTATAAGCGCCCTGTCGGTTTTCGGCGGCTTTCCTAAAACGAAGCTTACCATATCGTCTCCATTCTGGAAGACACCCATGCCGATTCTTATTCTTTTGAAAGCATCCGTATGGCAGTTTGCAATAATGTCCTTCAGTCCATTATGTCCGCCTGCCGAGCCCTTTGCACGTATCCGGATTTTCCCTGCAGGAAGGGCTATGTCATCCGAGAGTACGATGAGGTTCGTCGAAGGATCGACGCCATAATATGCGCAGAGCGGACCTATTGCCTCGCCGGAAAGATTCATGAAGGTCTGCGGCTTCATCAGAAGCACCTTCTCGCCCTCCATGACACCGGTCCCGGTAAGCGCACGAAACTCATTTTTCCTGATGGTAATGCCATTCTTTTTTGCAATAAGATCAAGTGCCTCAAAACCGGCATTATGCCTTGTTCCACTATATTTCATGCCCGGATTTCCCAGGCCTGCTATTACATACATGATAAATTTCTCCAAAATTTTTTACAATTTACACACCATAGCCGATTTCACAAAGCACTGTCAAGAGCAATTTTATCTATTTAAACATAACAAAACCGCCTGCTTCTTTGCAGGCGGTCCTAAGAGGATCAGACTATTCAGCTTTCACCATATTTTTCCTTGTACTTCTCAAGGATTTTAGTCTGAAGTTCCTTTCGGAAATTCTGCTCGATAGGATGGGCGATGTCTCTATAATCACCATCGGATCCCCGCCTTGAAGGCATTGCAATGAAAAGCCCACTATCTCCGGCTAATACTTTAATGTCATGCACAACGAACTCATCATCAAACGTAACGGATACGACCGCCTTCATTTTGCCCTCTTTTTCGAGCTTCCTGATACGGATATCTGTTATCTGCATCTGAAGTAACTCCTTCTAACCAGGCAGAAAACTCTCCCACCTGATCATAAACGAAGCGGCCCAGACCGAAAAAACCACTGCGAACCTTCTTTGCCTCACTCGGTCTGATCAAGCATATTTAATTAACACATATACATGTGAAAATTATTTATTTATGATACCTTCGGATTTTCCATTTGTCTGCAGATTTTCAATCTCGCAATATTTGGTATCAGATTCCGTAGCGGTTCTGCCGCTCGAAAACGATCTTTATCTCATTCTCACCTACATAGTTCACATCGGAGAGAAGAGTCTCGTTACTTTCAACAATACAGTTTTCAACATGAACATTATCACCAACATAAGCGCCATTCATAATAATTGAATTCTTTACCACGCTGTTGTTTCCAATGAAAACTCTCTTGAAAATAACACTGTTTTCAACCGTGGAATTGATGATACTTCCGCTGCCTATAAGGCTGTTCTTTACATTGCTTCCAACGTTGAACTTTGCAGGAGGAAGATCCTGTGATTTTGAATAAATCCTGGGCTCCTTCTGGAAGAAGAATTCCTGTACATCAGGCTTCAGGAAATCCATATTTGTCTTGAAATATGCATCTACTGTAGCGATGTTTGACCAGTAATCCTCAAGCATATAGCCATATATCTTCTTCATGCCCTTGTAACGGACAAGAATATCGGTAACGAAATTGTATCTGCCCTCGCGGTTGCACTGCTCAAGAAGTTCAATGAGCTTTCTTCTGCGGATGATGTAGGTACCTGTTGAAACGATATTCGAATGAGCCATCATCGGCTTCTCCTCGAACTCTGTTACAAGACCTTCGCCATCAATCTTCACTGTACCAAAACGACTCGGATCATCGCCTTCAGGAAGCTTTGAACATACTACAGTAATATCAGCCTGCTTCTGAATGTGGAACTCAAGAACAGGATTGAAATCCATCTTGTAAACGCAGTCGCCGGAAGTAATGACTACATACGGTTCATGGCGTCTCTTCAGGAAGTCGATATTCTGCCACATAGCATCTGCAGTACCTCTGTACCACCAGCTGTTGTCTGCTGTGACGGTAGGGGTAAACAGGAAAAGTCCGCCCTGCTTACGACCGAAATTCCACCATTTTGATGAATTCAGGTGCTCATTCAGGCTCCTGGCATTGTACTGGGAAAGTACAGCTACTGTCTGGATGCCGGAATTCGTCATATTTGAAAGAGAAAAATCGATGCTTCTGTAACTGCAGGCAATTGGCATAGCAGAAATAGCTCGCTTGTCTGAAAGAGCCTTCATTCTAGTAGAGTTGCCGCCCGCAAGGATAATACCTAGTGCCTTCATGCTTCCTCACCTACCTTTATGATATAACCGCCGCTTTCAAGTGCTCCATTCGGATAATCCTCAGAATCTGTAACACCTCTGATCGTCGTATTCTTTCCAATTGTGACATTGTCCGGAATGATTGACTTGTTTCCAATGACTGCAAGGCCATAAGAATAAATGGAAGCATTGAGCTTTGAAGGAGCTTCCTCGCCAACACCAATCTTGCAGTTTGCGCCAATCTCGCAGTCCTGGGCAATGATGGATTTCTCAATATACGTGCCTTTGTGGATCACCGTATTCTTCATGATGATGGAATCCCTTACGACTGCGCCTTCTTCAACGATAACGCCTGCCGAAAGAACCGAACCTGTGACCTCACCATAAACCCTGGCACCAGCACCGACGATTGCCTTTGAAACCGTTGATGATGCGCCAAGGAACGAAGGCTCGATAATCGTCTGCTTTGTATAGATCTTCCAGAATTCCTCATAGAGATTGAATTCAGGAATAAGATCGATGAGCTCCATATTGGATTCCCAATAAGAACCAAGGGTTCCAACATCCTTCCAGTAGCCATTGAACTCCCATGCGAATAACCGCTCGCCCTTCTTGTGGCAGTATGGAATGATGTGCTTTCCGAAATCGCAGTTGCTCTGATCCTTCAGGGAAACAAGAGCCTCGCGAAGTGCCGGCCAGCTGAATATATAAATACCCATGGATGCCAGATTCGAATTCGGATGCTCAGGCTTCTCCTGGAATTCGGTAATCTTTTTATTGTCATCTGTAACGACAATTCCGAATCTGGATGCCTCTTCCATAGGAACAGGAATAACTGCGATCGTGCAGTCTGCATTGTTCTGCTTATGGAAATCAAGCATGGCTTCGTAATCCATCTTGTAGATGTGATCACCAGAAAGAATCAGAACATAGTCCGGGCTGAAACCGTCAATATAATTCAGATTCTGATAAATAGCATTTGCGGTACCGGAATACCATTCTGAAGTATCACTCTTTTCATATGGAGGAAGAACAGAAACGCCACCCTCGTTTCTATCAAGATCCCACGGAATACCGATTCCGATATGCTGATTTAATGCCATCGGCTGATACTGTGTCAAAACGCCTACGGTATCGATGCCGGAATTGATGCAGTTGCTTAACGGAAAATCGATAATCCTATACTTTCCGCCGAATGCTACTGCGGGCTTTGCCATGTCAGCCGTAAGAACTCCAAGTCGCGAGCCCTGACCACCGGCTAGAAGCATGGCAATCATCTCTTTATGCATCATAACCTCACCTCATTTCAGTTTAAAAATAGTTTCGTGAAATTATTACTAATATACCATATTCAAAAGAAAAATAAAATAATTATTACTAAATTTTTCGTAAAATCGCCACTATTTTTTGAATACATTCACTATAAATTGTTTTGTTTTACTTTTGCCTGTTAATGATGTAGTATAAGGCATAGTGCGTTTTATGGTGGAGCCATTTTGACTGGCAGCAAAACCCAAGCAGCGGCTCTAGCGAACAAAGAATTATGATAACGCATTAAAGCATTGATGTAAATACTGTTTTTTTATTTTAGAAAGATTTAACCATGTCAAAACACATTAGCTTTAAGAATCCATGTCATGTGCATTTCATTGGTATTGGCGGAATTTCAATGAGTGGACTCGCAGAAATCCTATTAGACCGTGGATTTACAGTTACCGGTTCTGACCGTTCAGAAACAGAACTTACCACGCATCTAACGGAATTAGGCGCCCATATTTTTTATCCTCAGGCAGCCGAAAATATCGACAAGGCAAATGAAATTTCAAAAATTGACGTGGTTGTATATACCGCTGCCATTCATCCGGACAATCCCGAATTTGTCCGCACAAATGATCTCGGACTTAAAATCATACGCCGTGCAGAATTGCTCGGAAGCATAATGGACGAATATCCGCTTGCCATCGCCGTTGCCGGCACGCACGGAAAGACCACGACGACATCCATGATCAGTGAAATCTTCCTTGCAAAGGACGGAAATCTCGAAAAGACTGAAAATGGATACGTTTTCTCAGACAAGAATAAAGATAAGGTGCCGACTGTCACTGTCGGCGGCATCCTTCCTGCCATAAATTCAAACGTGCTTGTAGGCTCTTCTGAAACCTTCATTGCAGAGGCGTGCGAATACCAGAATTCTTTCCTTGAATTCTACCCGGAATATGCACTTGTATTAAATGTAGAAGAAGATCACCTTGATTTCTTCAAGGACATCAATGACATCAGAAACAGTTTCCATACTTACTGCTCACATGTACGTGAAGACGGCGCTGTCATTATTTCTGACAAGATTCCTGAATACAAGGCACTCACAGAGGGAATAAATAGAAAGGTCATTACCTTTGGTATTTCTGCAGAGGGAAATGGTCCTGACGATGCTGATTCCACCGCAAAGGACATATCCGTAAATGAAAAGGGCTGCTATTCATTTACTCCTATATATAAAGGAGAAGAGCTGCCCCATGTGACCTTACATGTTCCCGGACGCCACAATATTTTAAACGCCCTTGCCGCTATTGCCGTCTGCAAGGAGGCTGGCGTTTCAAATGAATCCATCATCAGGGGACTTTCAGATTTTTCAGGAACACACCGCCGCTTCGAATACCGCGGCACCTTCAACGGAGCCACAGTCATTGATGATTATGCACACCATCCTACAGAGATGGCCGCTACGATTAGCGCCGCAAAGAATGTAAAGCATAATAAGCTGATCGTTGTCTTCCAGCCTCATACTTACACGAGGCTCCGTGCCTTCCTCCAGCAGTTTGCAGATGTGCTTTCTGAGGCAGATACTGTCGTGCTTGCTCCGGTCTATGCCGCAAGGGAAAAGGATGTATACGGCGTTCATTCTACAGATATCCGCAATATTCTCGTGAAAAAAGGCTGCGATGCATACGCATTTGACTCATTTTCAGAAATCGAAGAATTTCTTTCAAAAAAAGTTGCTGACGGTGATTTGTTGATAACTATGGGTGCCGGAGATGTTGTAACAGTAGCGAACGACATCACGAAACAGTGATTATCAACATTATGCACAATTTCACTGTTGAAAAAACTGACATTACCATGTTTAAAACAAATGGCGTTTTACATTAATTTCACAATGTACTTTACGATTTATGAACATTTTTAAGGCTGCATCAGCCGCCTGCGATGTTCGAAACTATTCCTTTTTAACCGGGGATATTTGTGATATAATGCCTCCATATTCGGAGGATATGTAAATGTCATCAAAAATTAGGCTAAGTAGCAGCACTGATACCGACTATACGCTGGTATCCAATGTTTTTATAGATGAATATTTGAAAGAAGCAAATGGTGAATACGTAAAGGTTTACCTTTTACTTTTACGCGAGCTTTCAAAGGATAATACCAACTTTTCTGTATCAAAAATGGCTGATGCCCTTGACCACACGGAGAAGGATATTGTTCGCGCACTCCGCTACTTCGAAAAGAAGGGGCTTCTTTCGCTTGATTTTGATATGGACGGAAATCTCTCCGGAATCTGTCTCCTTTCACCTGTCAAAAAGGCCGAAAAGGAAGAGGAAGAAGAAAATGTCCCGGTAAAACAGATTTCTCTTACGATCGCGCCAAAAAGAAGCTCCATGCTTTCTATGGCTTCCTCAGCCAATGCCTTCGTACCTGAGATCAAGAGCATTTCTGAGCAGAGTATCGATGATGTTTCCAGTGACGATGCCTATTATGAGGTATTTCATGTTGCTGAACACTATATGGGCAGGCCTCTTTCAAAGAAGGAAGTCGAGACATTTATGTACTGGATTGACGGACTTTCAATGTCTCCCCAGCTCATTTCTTACCTTGTTGAATCCTGCATTGAAGCTGGGAAAAACAGCGTTTCTTACATGAATTCGATTGCGCTTAGCTGGGCTGAAAACGGCATACACACGGTAGACGAAGCATCTGCGCAGTCACTGATTTATCCAAAGACCTGCTTTTCTGTCATGAAGGCTTTCGGCATAAAGAACCGCTCTCTGAACGATTCAGAGCTTGCCCTCATTGACAAGTGGTCAAAGGAATATGCTTTTTCTGATGACATCATAATGCTCGCCTGTGAGAAGACGATAGAAAATACCGGCAAAGCAAGCTTCCGCTACGCAGATGCCATACTTTCCGACTGGCATAATAGGAATGTGAAGTCCATAAATGATATTGCAAGGCTCGATAATGACAGACTAAAATCAAAGAATAATACTTCCGAAAAGAAGTCATCTTCCTATTCCGGAACGAATTCAAAGAGCCACAATTTCGCAGAACGCGATTATGACTTTGAAGCCCTTCAGAAGAAATTACTGCAGAATTCATAATTATGTCTCTTACAAATGCCGAATACAACCAAATAATGCGGGAATACGAAAAGAAACAGGCTTACGATGAAAGGGAGTTTATCGTACGACGTGACAGCGTTTATCAAAATTACCCTGCACTAAAGGAAATTGACCACAAAATTTCCAATCTCGGCGTTTTCTATACAAAGAAATATATTTCCGGCGATCTTCATGCCAGGGATGAAATGCATGCGGAGCTGGACAGATTAAATTCCGAAAAATCAAAATTTTTACAGGAAAACAGCCTGCCAGACGATATTCTGGAGAAACATTATTCCTGCCCGGACTGCGAAGATACCGGCTTCATTGGAAATAAGCCCTGCCACTGCTTTATTCAGGCAGAAATAGACCTGTGCTTTTCGCAGAACAGGCTGTCAGACTGGTTCACTGAGCATACCTTCGACAATTTTTGTCTTGATTATTATTTAAAAGAACCTCTTGAAGAAAATTCAGATATCTCGTATTATTCCATGGCGAAGCATGCTCTTGAAAAAGCAAAGTCCTTCGCAGCGAATATCATAGAAGGAAATAAAAAAGAATTAAATAACATCGTGCTTTTCGGAGCTACGGGAACAGGAAAGACCTTCCTCACCCACTGCGTTGCAGGAGAGCTGATCCGGCATGAAAAATCCTGTATTTACATCACATCACCGCAGCTTTTTGACATCATGAGGGATTTTTCCTTTAACCACGAGAACAGGAATGAATTTAATTCCCTGTTTTCTTCCGACCTTCTGATCATTGACGATCTTGGTGCGGAAAACACAAGCAATTTCGTGATTTCCGGACTGTTTCGCATATTGAATGAACGGTCGCTTCAGAAGGCACCTGTGATGATTTCCACAAACCTCTCATTAAAGGAGCTCCAGAGCACCTATACCGAGAGAATCATTTCGCGTCTGGTCGGGAGCTCAGATTTCCTGCAGCTTGCCGCTAACGATATCAGGCTTCAGAAAAAGCTTGAAAACTGACCGGTATTTTCCGGTCATAAAGGATTATTTTTCTAGTATTAAGGAGAGTTTAGCATGTCTAGAGAAGATGAACTTGAATCCATGAGACCGCACGGTCCTTTAGGACTCATCCCAATGCCAAGTATTGCTGAAATAGGCGATAAGGTAAACAAATACCTTGTTGACTGGCGTGCAGAGCGGAATATTGACAATATGGATCATTATTCCAAGAAGAACTACAAGGACGACAACTACATTATCGATGTGACCTGCCCGAGATTTGGCTCAGGCGAAGGAAAAGCCGTCATCAATGAGTCCGTCAGAGGTCTCGATCTTTACCTTCTTACAGATGTAATGAACCACGATCTCAAATACAAGATCTGCGGCTATGAAAACCGTTATTCACCAGACGATCACTATGCAGATCTGAAGAGAGTCATCGCAGCAGCCGGTGGAAAGGCAAAGAGAATCACAGTCATTCTTCCTTTCCTCTATGAATCAAGACAGCACAGGAGATCAGCCAGAGAGTCCCTTGACTGTGCAATGGCATTAAAGGAACTCACCGATTATGGTGTAGACAATATCATTACTTTCGATGCGCACGACCCCAGGGTACAGAATGCGATTCCTCTCAAAGGTTTTGAGACAATCCGTCCTACCTACCAGTTCTTAAAGGGAATCTGCAGAAATGTTAAGGACCTTCAGATTGACAATGACCATATGATGATCATTTCCCCAGATGAAGGTGCCATGGACAGAGCTATTTATATGGCAAACGTTCTCGGTGTTGATGTCGGAATGTTCTACAAGAGACGTGATTATTCTAAGGTCGTCGATGGACGAAACCCTATCGTCGCTCATGAATTCCTTGGATCTTCCGTAGAAGGCAAGGATGTCATCATCGTAGATGATATGATTTCTTCAGGCGAGTCCATGATTGATGTTGCAAGACAGTTAAAGAAGAGAAAGGCAAACAGGGTATTTGCTGTTTCTACCTTTGGTCTTTTCACAAACGGCATGAAACTTTTTGACGAGGCTGTTGAAGAGGGAATTATCTATAAGGTTGTGACAACAAACCTTGTACACCAGAGCGAAGAACTTCTTTCACGTGATTATTACATCAGCTGCGACATGAGTAAATACATCGCCCTCCTGATTGATACACTTAATCACGACAGCTCAATCAGCTCACTTCTTGATCCATACGAGAGAATCAATAAGCTTCTCAAGAAGTACAGGGAAGGTACTTATTGATTATCATCTGAATCTTCTGTGGAAGGTTCTTCATTATCATCACTGGATTTATCTTTGGCAGTCACCTTACTATCATGGTAGACTGCCATATTTGATTGACGGAAAAGCGTATCATTTGAACCCATCTGTCGAACGGTCACTATGTCACCATCTTTGACCACCTTATCACTGATGGCGAGTACCTGGCCGCTTTTATATTTGGTCTTGACGCTCTCACCATTTACATAGACATGGCTCCACCTTGTGAATCGGGTACCGTAAATATAGACACGGTTATTAAAATGATACATCTTATCAATGAGGACATTTCCAATACCCATTTCGATATCCGTCGCTGGATACTTGTCCTCGCCATTGTAGGCATATCTCTTTCCATAGAGAAGATCATACTGCAGTTCATCAAGCCCATTCATGTAGTTAAGAGAAGCGGCATTTTCTCCCTTGTCCATCATCCTCTGATGGTAGGAAACCATAGTGCCTTCATGGAATCCGAGTCTGTTTAAGAATTCTGAAGTAAGCTGATAGGATGCGAGGTCTTTATCCTGCTTCTCCATGCCGAAATTGTTCCAGGTAATATATTTTGTCTTGTAAAGATCGCCGGATTTCAGCTCATAATCATTGATGCCAAGCGTTGGAATATGGTCACCAAAAGCAATCAGAAGCGTAGGTTCATTTCTCTGGGAAAGCATGTCAATATAGCTCCTCAGCCACTCATCCTGCCTGTGGATCATATTTACATAATATTCCCACTGGTTATTAACCTCTTCACTTTTCCCATTTGCTGTGACCTTTATCTCGGGATTTGCAATAACCTTCTCCGTCGGATAATTTCCATGCGTTGAAACCGTAATCGTATATACAAAATCCGAGCCCTTGGTCCTGTCAAGCGCATCCTTCGTAGCACCTGTAAGGATATCGTCTGTAGGCCAGCTGCCAAGCGGAGTATACTCCGTAATATCGAGCATTTCCTTTGACTGGAAGGTATCAAAGCCCATCATGGAAAATGCATTTCGCCTGCTGTAGAAATTACCGCCATTATTGTGTACAACATGGCTGTGATAGCCGACACTTCGAAGGTCAGCAGCAACTGATTCGCAGTCTGTCTTCTTCAGAATGGTCTTCTGCGGATATTCGCCAGGGCCAAAGAAACGCACACTCATGCCCGTAAGCACTTCAAACTCTGTATTGCAGGTTCCGGCACCAACAACCGGAACTGTACAATATCCGGTAGAATAGTTCTTCTCCAGCTCATGAAAATATGGATTCGGGTCTTCCGAAGTTCCAAGGAATTTCACCTCTGCAGGGTCAAGATAAGATTCAAGAAGAATCACGATAATATTTGGTCCGCTCTCAGAATCCATGGTTGAATACTGGGAGCCGGTATCTGTCAGTTCGCCTGCTGCGACCTCATTCTGCGTCACCTTCAGCGCTGTGGCTTCATCCTTCTTTACGAGACTCTTTACAGTGCTTTCTGAATAAAGCGCGGGCTTTCTCATACCACGGCCAAACATCGACATCGAAAAACCATAGAGATAGCCATTGTCAAGATAGCCCTGTGCCAGATTACCAAAATATGACTGAAGACCGCCTGCTGCCTGAAGTCCAAAGGTTGATACAGGAAGCGAAATAAATAATGCAAGGACGATAGCATAAGCCTTTTTCTTGGGTTTCGGGTCCAGGTTTCGGGTACCTTTCCTGAAACTCTTTATTGTAAAAAATACATATACTACTAATGCGATACCGCAGAGCACCCCTTCAAAAGGTGTAAAATATGAGGTTCCCTGCATGGTCAGGAGGTCACCAATCATATTAAAATCAGTGAACCCGAAAGGCGTAACACGATTTAAGAGCACGATGCAGTTTATGATGCCAAGCAGGATAAATACCGCACTGACAAGATTTCGTACGAATCTCCTTCTTCTGAAAAGAAAAGAGATAGAATAAAATACAAAAATAACATAACTATTATATAGGAAAGGAACCGGATGCTTTACCACGAAAAGCGCTGCCGATATCACCGAATGCCTGGAAAGTGCTTCTACAAAAAAGCATAAACACAGTGAAAGTATGATGTTATAAATAATAGGATGAGTGCTTGCGAAAACTGAAAGTTTAGATGGTTTCTTTTCTTCAACAACCTTAGTCTCTTCCGATTTTTTCTTATGAAAAAAACGCATTAAATATTGACCTCCGTTTTACGATTTATTAAGATATAAATCCGGATAAATTATTCATTAGCAAAAGCAATGACGCATTATATCACGAATTATTATTCGTGTCAAAAAGGTAATATATGGAACTTTCTTTTAGAGAAAAAGGCATACCAAAGAATCTTGTAAAGAGAATCCTGCTGCTTATTATTATTTTTTTTGCGGGACTCGTTTTTTTTAATATTATCATTAATTTTCATCCGAAGAGTGATGTTTCGAAGATGTCTTCCCCGACACTCCCTACCATCTCTATGTCTGCATCCGGAACTGATTTAAATGAATTGCACGGCTACAAGAATGAAATGGACGCCTGCTTCATGAGGGACGATATCGTGCCACTTTCTTTGGATAGAAAGCTTCCAATTAAGATAAAGACTTACGGGGCAAAGATCAGTAATGCATCATACGAAATCTATTCCCTTGACACAGAAAGAAAAATCGCTGAGAGCAAAATTTCCGATCTTTCGAAAGATGGCGGCGATTCAGTCTCTGCTGAGCCTGTGCTTTCAAACCTTATCGATGCCGGTCAGGAATATATTCTCGTGCTGAAGCTGAAGGCAGATTCAAATGATCTATTCTATTACACCAGGATTACGATTCCGCAGGACTATCATGAGAACGAATGCCTGGAATTTGCAAAATACTTTCACAACACATCCCTTGCAGAAAACTATGCTGATCTTGCGACATACATAGAACCTGATGGAAGCTCCTCTGATCTTTCACATGTCACCATAAATTCTAACCTGAATCTCGTCGGCTGGCAGGGATTCTCTGGTTCAAGCGCTGGTGACCCTGTTTATTCCTATAAAGAAATAAATACTTCGTATTCCAGCATCGGCATTAATTTCCGTATGCAGGATAGTGAAGGAAGCTACTATAATGTTTATGAATATTACAGAATCCGTTATTCACCTGACAGGATGTATCTTCTGAGCTATGACCGTAAATGTGAAAAGACGCTTTCGACATCAAATACTTCCCTTGATTCGAATCTCCTGAACATCGGTCTTTCCTCATCAAACATACCACTTATTTCAAATGAAACCGGCCAGGTCGCCGCTTTCGTACAGGGCGGAGAGCTCTATGAATATGACCAGACCAAAGGCACGCTTTCAAAAATATTCTCTTTTATCACTGGTGACAATACCGATCCAAGGGAATATTATTCTGAACACAATATCAAGCTCCTTTCCATTGATGAGACCGGAACTCTTGATTTTGCTGTGTACGGCTATATGAATGACGGACCTCACGAGGGCTACTGCGGGATCGATGTCTTCCACTATGATTCAAAGACTGGCAATACGAATGAGCAGGCCTTTATCAATTCAACAAAGTCCTACAGGGTGCTGAATGCGAACTTCTCCGAACTTATTTACCAGTCAGCCGCCGGAAATCTTTACATACTCCTTGACGGAACGCTTTTCAGGATAAATCTTAATACGATGATGTCTGAAGAGATGTATGCTGATCTCAAGTCTTCCGAATACGCTGTTTCCGGTTCTGGAAGATATGTTGCCATATCTGATTCGGAAAAGGCAAACAAAATCAAGATTATTGACCTTGATGATGAAAGTGAAATCACAGTTTCTGCGGGCAAGGATGAAAGCCTGATCCCTCTTTACTTTATGGAGGACGATCTGGCTTATGGCACAGCAAAGAATTCCGATGTCATCATAGATGCAGGCGGCGATAAAACGCTTCCTATGTACAAAATAGACATTGTTTCGATTTCCGGTCACAAGACTTCAAACCAGATGACCTATCAGAAATCCGGAATTTATATCACAAATGTCGAGAAACAGGAAACAGCCCTTGAGCTTACCCGCGTCACAAAATCAGGTGATGGCTTTGCTCCGGCAGAGGCAGATGCAATCAAATCAAGTTCCGGCGAGACAAACCGAGTCGTTACTTTAAAGACAGATGAAGATGGCAACTCCGTGATTGCCATGGCAGCCCTTTCAAAGGATGAGACTGTCACGCTGAACTTTAAGACTGCCGGGCTCACGCTTCTCAATAAAAACAATACGATTAATATTGATTCCAAATCTACTATTGAAGAATATTACGTATATGTTGGAAACGATGTTATCCTGGCTACAGCTGATGTAAGCACTGCCCTTTCCTCTGCAGAGGAAAATTCCGGCATTGTCCTGGATTCAAGCCAGCAGATTGTCTGGAAAAATACCAAATCTGCAGCCGCATACCTTCGCAAGGAAATTTCCGAATCTTCGTCATCCTCGAATATCGGAAAATGCCTTTCATCCATGCTTGCCTATGAAGATGAAAATGTCGATGTGGATGTATATCTGAATGAAGGCGAAAGCATCATAAAGATTCTGTCAGGTGCCCTGAAAGATGACAAGGTTCTGAACCTTTCAGGCTGTGCCCTGTCGCAGGTTCTCTACTACGTAAATCTTGGCACGCCAGTCTATGCTTCGACCGGAACTGACTCAGCAGTCCTCATCACCGGGTATGATTCTGCGACAGTGACAATCTATGATCCGGCAGGCGGCACGCAGAAGCTGAGCCTCGAAGACGCCCAGGCGGCATTCTCAAATGCAGGGAATATATATGCCGGATATATACGATCTAAATAATGCAGAATGATTCCTCAACTTTCTTCTTATCAGCACACAGGAAAATTCACTTGGCTCATGGATTCTCAATATGAAAAAAAAAGCCCTTTGACAAAACCTATATCGTTCCGTCAAAGGGCTTTTGCTATTCTTTAATATCTTAAATTAATCGTCAAGTCCGTGCTCGCTTTCAGCTGCGATAATGACCTTCTTCCTGCTTCTCGAATAAAGCAGAATTCCGATTCCTGCTGCCAAAGTAGCAAAACAGAGAATCAGTCTTGGATCGATGTCCCCATCTGCAGTCTTCGGTGTGGCATCCTGTGTATGACCGCCTGTCCTGCCTGATGAACCGCCTGTCGTGCTGGCATTTGTATTTGCTGGAGCGGCTGTTTCTGCAGGCTGTGGTGCTGGCTGTGGCGTTGAGTTTACGGTAACACTATTGGTCTGGGTAGTACTTGGTGCTGGTGCAGTGGTATTTGATGCAGTGCCACCGTTTGTGCTTGTGCCGCCATTCGTTTCTGTACTCGTACCGCCATTCGTTTCTGTACTCGTACCGCCATTCGTGTTCGTATTATCGTCTTCATCACCATCACTGGAGGTCGGATAAATCGCATTTATGCTATGGTTCTGGGCATACTTGTCTGCGGCCGAACCTTCTGAACAATAAAAGGTTTGAGGGCTCCAGGATCCCTGATCATCTATGCTCGTCACTGAATCCGGAATAGTCACTGAACTAATGCTTGAGCCATTAAAAGCATCAGCACCAATAGTAGATACCGACTGATTCAGAGTGACATCGGTAAGTCCATTTGGTACCTTGATCAATGTAGAAAATGATGCATTATAAAGGCAGTCTCCAAAAGAACCATATACTGTGTTTCCAGGAGCTACATAAATATGCTTGAGATTTGACGAATTAAAAACGGCTGCTGTAGCCCCTGATGTGACTGTCGCTGGAATCGTGACGCTGTCGCCATTTCCACTATAGCTTATGATTCTGGTACCATCACTTGAAAGAACCAGTCCATCATCCTGAGTAAAAGTCGTATCTGTCGTAGTATCTGTGGCTGTGGTATCTGACAATGTAGCAGCCGGCGTAACAGCATCCGTAGACTCTGTAGTAACTAAAGAAGCATCTGCTGTCGTGTCGTCTGCATCTTCTCCAGCTGGAATAGTATATAGCTTTACCCCAGAATTGTCTTCGTCTGTAGCTTTCGAACTCTGCCCTACGATCACCCATATAGATAATACAATTGAAACGGCTATGAGCAGCCACCCAATTTTTGTACCCCTCTTCATCCGGCATTCTCCTGTATATAAAAAATGACAAGCATGTCAATAAAATTTTTCATTGAAAAATACAACCTGTGACAAATCCAAAACATATGTAATTTGACACACAGTTTAATTATATATCAATATAATGTAAAAATCTATATATTTTATACAAAATATTGGTAATCCATTACCTCAGCTAACCCTCTTTGCCACAATAAACAGCCTGCCGTTCTGTTTGTAGCTGTCACATGTGGAAAGCGTAAGGAGTTCCGTACCCGGATTTACCTTAAAATCCCTAGGATAAATTGATAGCGACTTCACATTTTCAGTAAATGCATTCCACTCATCCATATTTGAGGCATCGATGAAATTATAATATCTGTAGCTGTTTTCATCCTGATAATTCACTTCAGACAGACATACTGCTATGACCTCATACTCCCTGTGCTCATACAGCGTATTAAAATATATCGTCTTGTGGCTCTCATAAAAGTCTTTGCTTTCATAGTAATCTGAAAGATTTCCAAACATCAGGCCGCTTTTCATATTGTGCCCATAGATGATGGTATTTGTAGTCGGATTCACAAAATCGCTACGGTAATCCATGAAAAGCGTGCCATTTGAGTCGTCCTGCTTGTCAAAATTCTTCTTCAGGTAGTAATAATTCCCTGTGTCTCCGACCGATGCATCTTTCTCCGTCTGAACCACAGGATAGGCTAAGAAAGGATTATTCGGCTGATTCGTCTCTGGAATTTCGAGCCAGCCTACCATGTCATTATTTTCAGTATAAAGTGCCTGATATTCTGGAAGAATCGTAAGCGTAGAAGCATCTACAAAAGGCTTGTCTGCAAAGGGATCAGCTGCCCCGCTGCCGCTAACTGCAGACGAAGCTTCAAATGTTTCAGAAACTTTTGACCCAGAAGAAGGCAGCGTGCTCCCTTTAGACGATTTTTGCGCAATCTCCCGCATGGCCTCGGCTTTTTTTGCAGTCTTATATTCGTGATACTGTGTCGTCCCAAAATAAATAAAGAGCACGGCTGCGATTCCTGCAAGCACAATGCCAAGGTATCCCTGCCATCTTACTTTTCCCTTTACCTCTTCAACGACCTTTTTATCTGCAATAAAGCCCTTTGATTTCTCAGCTACGATGTCTGAAATATGCTTTTTAAACTTTTCGCCGATTGGAGACTTAAAGGTAATCTCACCCTGGCGGATGGATTTATATATTTTGACTGCAGTCTCCGGATCCTGAATATTCAGCTTCTCCTGAATGACACTGATTTTTCGCAGATCTTCCTGCGCATCACGGTATTCCCTCAGTGTATAAAAGGTATATTCGCCTATCTTATATACCCTTTTTGATTCAGTATTTTCAGAATTATCTATTTCTGTGCTGTCATCTAAATCGTCAAAATCTGAATTATCATCAACAGGCTCTTCGGCATTATCTATATTTTCATTTTTTTCTAATTCGTCATCTGCCATAGCCTCTAGTATAACAAAAAAAACAGCTTCGGAAAAGACTTCCGAAGCCGCTTAGATAAATATTATTTTTTTGACCAAAATCAAAGAAATTATCTGGTCGTTACCCCGACCGCTGCAGATTTCTCTGACTCATCATATTTCGTGCCATCTGCCGTAATTCTATAGGTAGATACTTTGTAATAATATGTCCTGCCGCTCTTTGCACGGGTATCTGTGAAATATGCCCTGTTTGCAGGTACTGATGCAAGCGGATAATAGCTTCCGTTCTTTGTCGTGCATCTGTATATCATATATCCGCCTGAAGACTGGACCTTGTTCCATGAAAGCGTATTCTTTCCAACGCCTGCCTGGATATTTGTAATAGCAGGTGTATTAAGCTTAGTTCCAACGGAAACTGGCGTTACAACGCTATAATAGAGCTTTGTTTCATTCTTAAGATATGCGCTGACACCGACCGTGATATTTGCGGATTCAGGAAGGCCTGTAAGTGTGACGGAATTCTTCGTAGTCTTTATGATCTTACGCTTTCCATCCTGCGTATAGGTAATCCTATATCCGGAAGCAACGCCTACTCCGTCCCACGCAAGTGTGGCCGAATTCTTTGAAACTGCTGAAGCTGTAAGGTTCTCAACCTTTGGCACTCTGATCTGATAATGAAGATCCTGGTGCCCGCCAATTACACCTTTACCAACTACTGAAACGGTATATGCGCCTGGAAGAATATATCCCTTATCCGGATACTGGATATCATAGCAGTCCGTAGGAATTGTCATTCCGTCTAATGTCACACTGATATTATTCTTTGTAAGCGGCTTTATTACGCTTCCAGTATAATCATAGTAGCTGTCAAGCCCTGTAATTGTGCAGTCATAAATCGATGCCTGAACAATACTATACTGTCCGGTAAGTGTCACCGTTGTATCAAGAAGAGGAACTTCTGCCGTTACTGTAACAGTACCTGGCAGAATACAGTCGCTTCCGTCAGAACTGCTGGAATAGGTAATTGTCGCATTTGTCACAGTCGTCCCAGTTGCAGAATTCGTGATTGTAGGAACCGGCTTAATGACATTTCCTGTATACGGATACTTCGTGTTTGGAAGTGTCATGGTAAATATGTCGCCACTTGCTGTCAAGGTATAATCAGAAGTAACACTTCCTGTAAAATATCCTTTTCCTGTGACCGTCACTGTTCCTGATGCATAGTCGCTGCTTGGCGCATAGCTAAGCTCATAGTCCGTTCCTTCTGTAAGCGTCTTTCCATAGAACGAAACTGTAACAGGAGGGTCAACTTCAGCCCCTGTATACTTAGCTTCACCAACGCTTACAGTAGCATTTTCAATATTACCTGTAATCGTAATATCTTTCGTGATCGTACCTGTGTAATCTCCGATACCAGTAATCGTAAATTCTTTTATGCCAGGGTAGCTGTCACCTGTGAAACCATAGCTTATCTTTGCTTTTGCATCATCCTCAGTTGAATCAATTGTATAGATCGTCGTATCATCCGGTGCACTGCCCTGAATATAGAAGTCGCCTGAAACTGCACTGCCCGTATATTCAGCAGTATAGCCATCTGTATCATTTCCCTCTATGCCATCTGTAAATGTGAGAGCAAAATCAGAAATATCAATCTTCTTGATTGCAAAGGTCTTTGCTGCCGTTCCTGAATAATCGCCAGTCAGTGTAATGTGAACGATTCCGTCCGTACCGGATGATTTATTATCATGTGAATCATCTCCGTATGTGACAGTATAGTCCGTGCCTTCATCAAGCTTAATACCATCTGTATTTGTCTTGTCACTCTTATCATATACTGCGACAGCCGGTTCGAATTTATCTACATCCTCATCATAATATACATAATACCCGCCATCTTTTTCTTTGATGATCGGATCAGTAAATTCGATGCCAATCTGGCTTGCGGCTAGCTTCTTGCCCTTGATTGTATACTTTGCATCATAGGTACCATAGTACTCGCCAGTACCAGTAATCTGTACACTGTATTCGCCGGCTTTTACAGAAGTTGAAGGGAATGTCACTGTATAATCCGTACCTTCTGTAAGATTCTTTCCATTGTAACGAACACTCTGAACCGTAGGCTTCTGCTCTGTTCCATCATAATAGAAGGTCTTCTGGCTCAGTTTTACTGAAATTCCATTTGTTATGTCCTTACCAATACTGTATGTCCTTACGATGCTTCCAGAATAATTCCCGGTTCCTGAAATGGTGATGGTCGGTGCATTATCGCCTGTAGCAGAGGCTGCAAAGGTATTATTTGAATAGGTAATAGCAATATCCTTATCCTTCGTAAGCTTTACACCATAAGTATTGATAGAGCCTTCTGAGATAGCAGCTTTACCTCCAACATCATCAGAAGTATCAATCAGATAAATAGCCGGAACTTCTTTTCCTTTTGCATAATCGTATGTAAATGAAGGATAGCTGTCTCTATCAAGTTTCTGCCATGAACCTTCCTCATCCTGATAATAAAGTTCGTATTTGTCTTCAGTATCATCATCTGAATCAGTGGTCGTATTCCAGTTGTCATCAAGGAAATTTATTTCCTTTGGATTTATTGTGAATGTAAACGACTTGCTGCCTGTAATAAAATCTTCATATGTGCTATTTGCTGATACTGTGCAGGTATAGGTTCCGGCATCCTTGATTGCGTCACCGCTGTCTACTTTCACATCATAGTATTTTGAATCAAGAACTGGATTCGTTGATCCATTATCGACTGTGACCTGAACGGTTGGCGTTACTTCATTTCCGGTATATTCTGCTTCTGCTTTTTCAAGCTTAATCTGAGAATCTGATGACAGGTCAAGCGGATCTATAGTAAAATCTGCTTTCCTTTCTCCAATATAGTTTCCATAACCATGTATTGTTACTGATGCCGTGCTGCCGTTCAGACTTACGGTAGTATTTTTTGCAAAATCAGATGATGAATAATTATAATCTGTTCCCTTCTTAAGAGTGGTGCTTCCATCCTTTACAGTAATGGCTGGCTCTACTGCTATGCCTTCTCCTGCAAAGTGCGCTTTTTCTATTACGATATCGCTGTCTGTAAGCTTTGAAATATCCTTTGGTGAAATCGTGAAATACTTCGTAATTGTACCCGTGTATCCGCCAATACCCTTCACTGTAACCGTAGGCTTGGAAGTAGATTTCTCATCTCCTGCATTTACATTATTCGAATATTTTACTGTATAGTCTGTATCCTGTTTGAGTGTCTGGCCGTTGACTATTACTGTCACACCAGGCTTCTGCTCTTTGCCATTATATGTACCAGAAAAATCTGATGAGGTCGTAGTATCAACAGTTACCATATCATCATTAAGCGTCACTGGTGTAATCTTGAAAGTACCAGTTGCAGAGCCCGTAGAATTTGTCCCGTTTGCATCTGGTGTGACTGTGGCATAAGCTGTTCCAGGATTCGTATTGTTCCTGTAGGAAATCTGATAGTCCGTAGTTCTTGAAAGAAGCTTTGAGCCAATTGTCACCATCTCATCCGAAGGAATGATTTGTGCACCAGTGTAACTGTATGTATCCGTGCCAAATGTGACATTTGCCTTGCTGAGATTATACTTTACGTAAACAGGCACGACTATAGAATCACTTGAATAGGTCGTTCCATTTCCTGTGACAGTAATTGTACCATAGCCTACATCTCTAGGAATTCCGTTTGAAACTGTGTAGTCTGTTCCTTCAGTCAGTCTCTTCCCGCCAAATGTAACGAGTACTGTAGGCTGAGGCTGAGATCCTGTGTAATCAATAATATATGAACCATCTGCCTGCTTTGCAGAAACCGTGACATCTGTAGTCGAAAGCAGGCTTACTTCAGCAGTATTTGCATTGCCTACGACTTTAATTTTCTTTTCAACCTTATTTGTCGCATACGAAGGAATGCCAGTGATTGTAACAGTCTTATCACCAGATGTATACATGCTTCCGCCGCTTGTAACAGCTACAGAATAATATGAAGATGGCAGAGTAGCTATCCCGCCATTGACTTTATCCTGATATGTGATGCTGATGCTGTCTGGATATGTAAATGTCTTTCCCGAAGCATCCTTCAGTGTTCCGTCACTTGAAAGCGTGAGCGTCTCATTATCTGTAATGCCATTTACTGTAAATAAGCTGCTGTCAGAAAGATCTGCAGTAATATAAAAGCTTCCTGTGACTGTACCAGTATAGTTTCCATTGCCGTGAATTGTGAGAATCACTCTGCCAGGATTCGTATGATCATTACCGGCAGCTGAGGTCTCTCTTGAATATGTAAACCAGTAATCTCCTGTCCGCGGAACCGATGCTGTAGGTGCAGTATTTCCTACAATTGGTGTAAGAATATTTCCATTTGCTGTAACATTAAACAGGTTTCCAGATGGAAGGGAAACTGCGTCCTTTGTCGCTGTAAGCTCTATTGAACTTCCTGTATAGGTCTGGTTTGAAATCGTGGAAACTGCAGCACCGATTGTTGAAAGGTTTGCAGGAACGATCTTGAACGTGCCATCAATGGTTCCATTGAAAATGGTACCAGTTCCAACGATCTGATAGTTGTATGTTCCAACATCTGTATAATTCTTATCTGTATCAGTATATTTAATTGTATAGTCAGTATCCTTTACAAGTGTCGTGTCTCCTAATGTAACAACAGGATCAATATCCTGATGAACATTTCCATCATAAGTAATGTCAGAAACAGCACCTGCTTTCACATCATCTGCCTTGGCTGTCTGAACCTCATAATAGACAGTTGCACTGCTCTCATAATTGCCGCTTCCTGTGACAGTCATCTGTCCTTTCTTGCCGGCCTTCGAAATATCAATGCTTGTCGCAGTCACATTATCTACTCTTGTAACTGCTGCAGAAACTGTCTCAGACTTGGTGGAAAGTGTACCAGCATTCAGCTTATCATTTTTCGGTGTGAATACAGGAGCATAGGTCATGCTAATATCTGGTGTTACTGCGCCTGTTCCATCACAAACGTAAATAAATGGATCACGTGAAGTACCACTTCCAGATTTTGCATTGGCATCAGTAAAGGTCAGCTGATCCTGTACCTTTGAAATATCTCTTTTTGTAACTGTAAAACCAGCATCGACATGCGCTATCTTTGAGGTGCTGCCAAAATATTTCTTCGCAGAAGAAGACTTTTCATTTACTGAAACAGTTACCTTAAGTGTATCGCCTTCATTCATGTCCTCTGGTGTCACGGAAACTATATAATCAGATGTCGTATTGTCATTAACAAAACATCCATTTTTATAGACCGGTCCAGTAAGATAAGTACTTCCACCGTCCAGACTTACTGAAACATAAGGCAGATTTCCTGCAAGATATTCAAATGTACCTGCATCATTTTCCTTTTCATTATCACCGTAGATTTCTACATCAGCATCTGCCAGGCTCTGACCTATGGTATACTCAAAATTCCTTGTACCAGTATAGTTTCCTTTACCAGTGAAGACTGCTGTGTAATCGCCTGCTGCACCTGGCACAGAAGCATCAGACTTTGTACTGTCATATCTAGTGATATCAAAATCTGTAGATTCTTTAAGGTTTGCTCCAGCTTCGCTGTCAGAAAGGGTAAAGGTCGGCTTAAGCGTATCACTGTTTATATCTGAAAGCTTTGGTGTAATCGTGTCGGAATTAATATCTTTTGGTTCAATACTGAAATAAAGGTCTATCTCGTTTCCGGAATAATTTCCTTTTCCTTTTATTTTTGCTACAGGAGAAGAATCCTCCGTGTTTTCGGTTGCAGTATTTGCATTAATATTCCTATCAAATGTATATCCAAAATCCGAAGAAGTAAGCTTCTTATTCCCATCCATTATGGTAATGGCAGGTTCGATCGTCTTTCCTGTATATGTAGCAGAATAATCAGTAACATAGGATTCCTGATCAGCCTTTCCCTCGACCGTCACGCCGCCAATGGTATACGTAAGTCCCTCAAGTGACTTTTCAGTAATACTGAAGTTCTTTGTCTTCGTTCCTGTGAGATTATTCTGACCAGTTACCGTTACTTTTGCAGATTTTCCTACATTCGTATTATTAGAATATGTAGCTTTATAATCTGCGGTACCAAGATTAATAGTCTCATCACCTTTTTTATATGTGAGTTTTACGGCTGGCGTTATGGCAGAACCTGTATATTCAAAGCTTGGCGTATCTGCCTGGTCGGTAATATCAGTAAATATGATATTGATATCATCATTGTCTGTAATTTTCAGAGGTTCAATCTTGAAGGTCTCTGCGTCCGTTGTTCCAGTATAGTTTCCTTTGCCTGTTGCAGTAACCGATACTGTTCCGGCATTTTTATGGTCAGAAGAATAGGATAATTCATAGTCCGTGCCAAATGTGAGGTCCTTTTTATTTATCTTCAGCGGATTTTTATAATAATCAACTTCTACATCATCCCTTGTAAGTTCGATGTCGGACGCATTATATGTAAACGTATCGTTTTTTATTGTAAGAGCCTTTGATGGCAGCGTAAGCGGATTTATTGTAAAGGTTGCAGAAATGGTCTGTCCCTCTAAGTCATTCTGGCCAGTTATGGTAACTTTTGCATTTTCTGAGGCGTTGACATTATTTGAAAATGTATACTTATATGAATCACTGTCTACCTCATTGTCATCGCCATCAAAAAGCGTGAAAGAAGGATCTTTTGCACTTCCATCATAATCTTCTGAATAACCGGATTTCCAGCTATTAGATGCATTGGCCATTTCTACGCTGTCATCGTCACCAATCAGAATGGAGTAATTCTTAAGATTTCCAACTATCTGATAAGATATTGTGGCAGCTCCCTTGTAATTACCCTGTCCTGTGAGTTTGATGGAATGCGTTCCAACATCTGATAATGAGCTGCCATACTTAAGCTTAAAATCTGTATCTTCAGTAAGAGAAAGTGTTGTAGACAGGATACTTACACTGCTTAAAACAGGCTTAATATCTGAACCTGTAGCTATAAAGCGCTTATTCGTATCGCTGTTTGAATATGACTTGCCATTTGCTGAAATCTTATATGAAAGGTTCTTGTTTGTTATCTGATATTGCTTTACCGTAAAATCAGCACTGGTGCTTCCAGAATATGGAGCATTTCCTGTTGCAATAATTGTGTACTTTCCAGCATTTACTATTTCATCTATTGGATTTCCTGAGGCATCCTTATATGTAACTGTCACTGCACCTTCCGGGAAGGTAATCTGATTTCCATTCTGAGTGAATGAATAGGTTGGCGCCAGATTCTGTCCAGTATAGGTATCTGATAATTTTGAAAGAACGAGATTTACTGTACTGATATTAAAGCCATCACCAGTGACATTAACCGTCTTAGTGACATTTCCGGAATAATTTACTATTCCATTGAATGTTACTGAATATGTATTATAGGTACTGTCAAGTATACGGCTGGAAACGGAAGCATTAAAATCTGTTCCAAGAACAAGACTCTTTCCTTTATACGATGCCCCTGATACTGCAGTAACTGTAGAAGTATCGGAATTAATAGTGACATTTGCATTTTCAAAATCAGAATCTGTGATAGTTGCCTGATTTATCGTAAATGTATTTGAAGAAGTCCATGAACCCTGTACTGTTGCTGATGAGTCTACGGAAAGTACAGAATAATATGCATATTCACCAATACCGGTAAGCGTTGCATTATAGGTGCCCGCCTCTGTTACTTCGGTCTGGTTTGAAACAGAAACTCCAGCCTTTGTCTTGCCACTGTATGTGACATTGAAAGAAGTCGTTACATTATTTCCATTTAACGTGACACTTACATCAGATGTGTGGCTGTTTCCATCATAGGTAACGCTTGAGGTATTTTCAGAAACAGACAGAACATTTACAGTAAAGGTCTTTTCTTTTGCACCCTTAGCTCTTGCTGTCACAGTTGCTGTACCGCTGCCGCTGCCACTTGCTGTGATGGTATTTCCATTAATAGTAATAAGTCTGGAATCTGATGTATATGTAACAGCTCGGTTTGAAGAAGCACCTGTACTATTTACTGTAACTGAAGAATCTACTTTTGTACTCTGACCATTAATGAGACTGATCGTGTTTGCAGGGAGATTAATGCTATAGTTTCCGCTGGCATCGTCATCAGCAGTCTCATGAGATATGTTCATCACCTGCTGGCCAAGCGTACTATATGCACTGCCAGTGCGAATATATGATGTTAAATAAATGCTGTCTGAAGCAGAAGATAAATATTCAATGCTGGCTGAACCGGAAACCGAGGTGATCTCTATCTGATAAATCGCAGTTTCGCCACTTGCTAAATAAACATTTGCAGGAGTTCCAATAGAAACTGCGACTGACTGTGGGGTATTGTCTGTTTCAGTTGTAGTCACAGAAGTATCTGTGTCAGTCTGCGAATCTCCTGAGCCGGTGTTATCTGTGCTGGTAGTGCTGGCATCCTGCGTATTTGTGAAAGTACCTGAAGTACTGCCAATAGCTGTTCCAAGTGTATTAGGGTCGCTTGTATTTAAATATACATTTGCGGTATAGCTAATACTTGCATCTGGCGTCATCTCTAAATACATAGTAGCATCAGATGTCTTTACATATCCGCTCTCATTCGTTCCTGAAATAACCTGAACAATACTTGTGCCAGATGAGATGCCTCTTGTTGCGTATCCTGAGCCTATAGAGCCAGAATGATTAGAAGAAGCCCTGCGGATGACTTTCTTCAGTTTCTTTCTTTTCAGCTTGAAAGCACCTGAGCCATTTTCATCTTCATTTTCAAGATTGGATAGATTTCCTTCAGATGAGCCTGCTGCACCACTGGTATTCTGTGCCTGAGCGGCACCTGAATTTGTTGATGCACTTGAATCTGCAGTTTCTTCACCGGAAGAAATGGATGAACCTGATGGATTTTCAGATTCTGCCTGTTCTACTCCGGAAGTCGCAGAAATACCTGTGGACGGTCCCGGACTATTTTCTGAAGAAGATGAGGTATTATTAGAAGAATTTACATCTGATGCGGATGTACTGTCAGATGCATTTGTTGAACCATCTGCCTGGGAATTCTGAGTCGTTGAAGCGTCTTCTGTTGTTTCTGCCGGGCTTATTGCCTCTCCAGCACTTGTATCTGCGTTAGCATCTGCCTCTGTACTTGTCTCTTCACTTGCTTTCGGCGACAGCGACGACCAGTTTACTGAAAAGCTTGCAAGCACTGTCACAGCTGCAAGTAAAACCGCTTCAAATCTTCTTCTCTTCTTGTCGAACATAATCTATCCCCTTGTATATCCGCTATATGAAGATTAAATATACATTGCATGATCTGCCCTAATTGGCAATGTCATTTTCATCTTAATATCATACGCATTTATCGTGTCATTTGTGCATAAAGTATATTCATTTTCCATATCATATCACAAGATATGGGGCACAAACTGAGCCACTAATACAATTCTATAGATTTTATCGACAATATCAACATTATTTTTAGCTGATTTCTGAAATTTTGTCGATTTTTCTGAAAGAATTTACATTGTTGAACTTAACTTCTCTCACGAAAACCCAAAAATACGCTTTGACAGAAACTTTTATTTCCACCAAAGCGTATTAATTATCTATTATTTGTGAAATTAAAGTCAGGCGTTTACAAGCTTCCCTGTATAGAGCTGGTAGTACTTCCCCTGCTCAGCCATGAGCTCTTCGTGATTTCCTCGCTCGATGATCTGGCCGTCATCAAGGACCATGATGCAGTCAGAATTCCGGATGGTTGAGAGCCTATGGGCAATGACAAAGGTTGTCCTGCCACTCATCAGCCGGTCCATGCCGCTCTGGACAAGGCGCTCTGTATGCGTATCGATTGAACTTGTGGCCTCATCGAGAATCAGAACCGGCGGATCTGCGATTGCTGCGCGGGCGATGGCAAGAAGCTGCCTCTGTCCCTGTGACAGCGTGCCGCCGTCACTCTTTAAGACTGTGTCATATCCATTTTCAAGACGTCTGATAAAACCATCTGCATTTGCGAGCTTTGCTGCAGCGACGACTTCCTCGTGCGTCGCATCTTCCTTGCCGTACCTGATATTTTCCTCGACTGTGCCTGTGAAAAGATGTGTATCCTGAAGCACGATGCCAAGTGAATGGCGGAGGTCTGCTTTCTTTATCTTATTTACATTTATTCCGTCATAGCGGATTCGGCCATCAGAGACGTCGTAGAATCTATTGATGAGGTTCGTAATCGTCGTTTTTCCTGCGCCGGTCGCACCGACGAAGGCAATCTTCTGCCCTGGCTTTGCATAGAGATCAATGTGATGCAGAACTTCCTTTTCAGGAACATAAGAGAAATTCACATCCTTGAATACGACCTCGCCCTGGAGGAGCTTATAGTCTGTCGTGTTATCTGCCTTATGATAATGCTTCCATGCCCACTTGCCGGTTCTCTCCTTTGCCTCTGTAATAGTTCCATCCTCTGCAACATTTGCATTTACAAGCGTGACATAGCCATTATCCTCTTCCGGCTCTTCATCTAAGAGCTCGAAGATTCGCTTGCCGCCGGCCATGGCCATTACGATGAAATTAAGCTGCTGTGAGACCTGCATGATTGGCATATTGAAGGATTTGTTGAAGGTCAGGAAGGAAGCCAGTTTTCCGACTGTCAGGCTTCCGTTTCCAAAGATGGCAACCAAGCCGCCGACTACAGCGACGAGCACGTATGAAATATTTCCAAGCTGGGCGTTTACAGGGCCAAGGACATTGCCGTAGGCATTCGCCTTGTTTGCGGCATCGAAGAGCTCATCGTTCATTTCCTTGAATTCGCTTGTCATCTCGTCCTCGTGATTGAAGACCTTGACGACCTTCTGCCCCTTCATTGTCTCTTCAATCTTTGCATTGACCTTTGCAAGCGAATTCTGCTGGCGGACGAAGTTCTTGCCGCTCTTTGAAGCGAGTTTTCCTGTTGCGAAAACAGTGAGTCCTGTCATCGCAAGCGTGAGAATCGTAAGCGGGACATTCAGCATGAACATCGAAACCATTGTCATCACAATCGTAAGTGCTGCATTCAGCATCTGCGGCAGTGACTGTGAAATCATCTGGTGTAGCGTATCAATATCGTTTGTGTAGATGGACATGATGTCGCCATGCTTGTGCGTGTCGAAATACTTGATGGGAAGTGATTCCATCTTATTGAAAAGCTGCTCACGAAAGGACTTTAGCGTTCCCTGTGCGATGTAGACCATGATGAGATTGTACACATAGGTCGCAGCAACGCCGATGGCATAATATATGATAATCCGAAGCATCGCTTTTGCGAGGGGCCCGAAATCCGTCGAGCCGGTCTTCAGCATCGGGGTGATATATGAATCTATCAGCGTCTGCATGAAAAGAGTTCCCTGGATGTTTGCAAGCACCGAAACAATGATGCAGACAAACACCAGCGTGATCTGGAAAGCATAATGCTTGAATATATACCCGAAAAGACGCTTCATGACCTTTTTTGCATCTTTTCTTTCTTCTTTTGTAATTGGTTTTCTTGGACGTGGACGCGGCATATTTTTTCCTATCCTTTTTATCTAATTTTTTTCAGCTTACACGAATGTACTTTTACTCGCCTCAGCCAATCATTAATATTGCAACTTACAGACTGCTAGCACACAAAGAAGTATAATGTATTGTGGTAGCTACACTTTGTCGAAATCTCCTGACCCTGCACCAGTCTGGGACTCGTACAGCTCGCGGTACATTTCATTTCTATTTAGCAGTTCCTCATGTGTGCCGACATCGGCGATTTTTCCATCATCCATGACGATGATGCGGTCGGCATCCTGAACGGAACTTATTCGCTGCGCAATAATGAATTTTGTGGTATCCGGGATGTCATTCCTAAAGCTTGCCCTGATCTTTGAATCTGTGGTCGTATCGACAGCTGAAGTCGAATCATCGAGCACGAGAATCTTTGGCTTCTTCAGAAGCGCTCTTGCGATGCAGAGTCTCTGCCTCTGGCCACCAGAAACATTCGAGCCGCCCTGCTCAATATAAGTATCATAGCCATCAGGAAACTTCTCGATGAATTCATCAGCGCAGGCAAGCTTTGCAGCGTGCTGGCATTCTTCGTCTGATGCATTTTTGTCGCCCCAGCGGAGGTTCTCATAGATTGTTCCGGAAAATAACACATTATTCTGGAGCACGACCGACACGCTGTCACGAAGCTTCACGATGTCGTAATCCCTGACATCGACGCCGCTGACTTTGACTGAGCCCTTCGTCACATCATAAAGCCTCGAAAGCAGGTTTACGAGAGAAGTCTTGCCAGAGCCAGTCGGACCGATGATACCTATGGTCTCGCCAGAATTGATTTTGAGATTTATATCTTTGAGCACCGGCTCGGATGAATTTTCATAATAAGAAAAATCAACATTTTCAAATTCAACGGAACCGTTCTTTACTTCCATGACCGGTTTCTCAGGATTTTTAATGTCCGGCTCTTCATCAAGCACTTCACAGACTCGCTGTGCAGCGGCAGTCGACATCAGAACCATGACGATGACACCGGCAAACATCATGATGCTCATAAGTATATTCATGCAGTATGTGAGCATACTCATAAGCTCACCGGTTGTAAGCTCATCCTGAATAATTAAGTGTGCGCCGAACCATGAAATTGCAAGAATACATGCGTAAACCGAACCCATCATGATCGGGAAGGCCTTGACCATCAGGCTCTCAGCCTTCACAAAAATTTTGTAAAGAATCTCATTTGCTTTTTCGAATTTCGTCTTCTCAAAATCCTCACGGACATAGGCCTTTACAACACGGATACCGGAAACATTTTCCTCGACTTCTGCGTTTAAGTCATCGTATCTTTTGAAAACCTGATTGAAAAGTCTCTGCGCCGTTCCCGACAGGAAAAATACAAGCACGGTCAGAATCGCAACAGCAACAAGATAAACGATTGAAAGCCTCGGTGATATTGAAATAGATAATATGAGTGCGACGATCAGCGATGCCGGTGCACGCATGCCCATACGGATCAGCATCTGGAAGGCGTTCTGAAGGTTCGTCACATCAGTAGTCATTCTTGTGATGAGTGATGCGGATGAAAATTTATCGATATTTTTAAAGGAATAGGTCTGAACCTTTTCAAACATTGCAAAACGAAGATTCTTCGCAAAGCCTGCTGATGCGCTTGCTCCGTATTTTCCGCCCATGATTCCGAAGAACAGACCTGCTGCGGCAGCAAGCAGCATCCACGCCCCGACCTTCCAGATCGTGGACATATCCTTTCCATAGATACCCTTATCGATGATCTTCGCCATCAGAAGCGGAATCATCATTTCAACAACGACCTCACCGAGCATCATGATTGGCGTGATAATCGTGTCAAATTTGTATTCTTTAATGTAACCTGCTAATTTCTTTACTGTTGGCATAATTTTCTTTCTACTATATTAATGTGTTCCGTCAAAACCACTTTTCAACTAATGTCACGGATTTCTTAAAATGATTTTTACAATTCTGATATCATATTACTTCTTTGTAATCAAAAATAATTGTAAAATCTGCGCATAAGTTATTTATATATCACTTTTTTCATTATTTATCTACAAAAGACGATGTGAAAAAAATATGAACTGCCCAACAAAAAAATGATATCTGTTAAATTATCTCTTGCAATTCTCCATAAAAATAAATGTGCGACTTTTCATTTGTAAAGTATATCAAAAATTTGAAAAAATTATGTAAATGATGATTTTTTTATATGATTAATGTTATAATGCAGAATGTTTTTCGGTTTTTTACAGAACAAGATAATTTGTAACTATTCTAGTGAAAAGTTCTGTTTAGTTACAATAAGTTAATAGAAAGCGAGCAAAAATGAGACGAACAAAAATCATCTGCACGATCGGACCTGCATCGGACAGCGTTGAAGTCCTGACAGAGCTGATCAAAAACGGCATGAATGTCGCAAGACTGAATTTTTCACACGGCGACCATCCTTCACATAAGGACAAGTTCAAGAAAATCAGGAAAATTTCAAGAGATCTCGATATGCCTGTTGCTGTCATGCTTGACACAAAGGGACCTGAAATCCGAATCAAAAGTTTCAAAAACGGCCCTATTCAGATGAAGGCAGGCCAGAAGTTCGTTCTCGACTGCGCCGGCTCAGACGGAGATGAAAACGGCATCGGCATCACCTATGCGAACCTCAAGAGTGATGTAAAGCCAGGCATGAACATCCTCCTCGACGATGGTCTTGTCGGCCTCAAGATCGACTCCATCGACGACGACAAAATAAACTGCACTGCCCTTAACGACGGAAAAATGTCAGACCAGAAGTCAGTGAATGTTCCAGGCGGCGAGCTTTCCTTCCCTTATCTTTCAGAACAGGACATCTCAGACCTCGAATTCGGCTGCGAGCTTGGGGTTGATTTTATCGCTGCTTCATTTACAAGAAATGCACAGGATATCAATGACATCAGGGAGCTTCTGAAAAAACACAACAGCAAGGCAAAGATCATCGCAAAAATCGAGAGCACCCAGGGCATCAAGAACATCGACGAAATCATCGATGCCGCTGACGGAATCATGGTTGCCCGTGGTGATATGGGCGTCGAGCTTCCATTCGAAGATGTTCCCGTCATCCAGAAGGAACTCATCAAGAAGACAAATGCCGCAGGAAAATATGTCATTACAGCCACACAGATGCTTGATTCCATGATCAAGAATCCACGTCCTACCAGAGCTGAAATCACAGATGTTGCAAATGCAATCTACGATGGAACGACAGCCACCATGCTTTCAGGCGAGTCAGCATCCGGTGCATACCCGGTTGAATCATTAAAGACTATGGCAATCATTGCAGAGAGAACAGAGCGTGCCATCGATTATGTAAAACGTCTCGGCAAGCTTTCAATCAATTCCGAGTGTGAGCGTGACATCACGACTGCGATTTCTCATGCTACCTGCACGGTCGCTGCAGAAATTAAGGCAGACGGCATCATCACAGTCTCAATGAGCGGCTATACTTGCGAAAGAATTTCAAGATATAAGCCATGCTGCAAGATCATCGGCTGCACAACAGAGCCTATGGTTGCACGTCAGATGACTTTAATGTGGGGCGTCGCACCTCTTCTCATCAGAAAGGAAGATTCTGAGGAGGAGCTCTTCGACGAAGCCGTTTCCTCAGCAAAGGCTGCCGGCCTCATCAAGACAGGCGACAAGGTCGTCCTCACCGCTGGTGTTCCTCTCGGCGTTTCCGGAAATACAAATATGCTCAGAGTCATTGAAGTAGAATAAAAAATCAAATTTTAAATATCAACAAAAGACCGCTGCACAATGCGGCGGTCTTTTTATCAAGTCATTATACTACGGTAGTGCTCTTTAATATCTTACGGCGATTTTCGATATAATCCTCTGGCTTGCCAGTATATGAGCTAATTTCCTCATTCGTTAGCTTTTTCATTATCATATTGTCAATAATCTGATTTACTCCGGTATTATATCCGTCTTCTTTATACATCTCATACATTTCACTCAGAGTCATATAATCTCTCTCCTTTATAATAATGCCTAAATCAATAATAAACAATAAAAAATATGTGAAATCAGACCAGCAATGCTGATCCATTTGGGCTGATCACCGCCCCTTTAAGAATATTCTTGATAAGATAATAACAGGATAAATTTGAAATTCAATTAAGATTTTATTAACTTTTTGTTTATGTTGTTATTTCAAAAAATAGTGCTTGAGAAAATGCCATAAACACAATGTTTTCATCATTACACCAATGTGGTATAATGCGTTTTTAGGAGCAAAATTCCCCCTTTTATTAAATTATTTTTTTTAGAATAGCAGAAAGGAAGTTAATAATTCTAAATGAAAAAGTCTTTTATTTTATCAATTGTACTCTGTATTTCTATGCTTACAGGTTGCGGGGCTTCATTTCAAACAAATAATTATGGACAGATTTGAATTTGTATTAGAATCTCTACATCGGTCATTATTTTCCTCTTTTGCAATATATTCTAGTGCTTGTTCTTATATGACATGTATCCTTTTTCTATCCATTCATGGATTTTGTCGAGAGGGATGGACAATTCTTCAGCGACTTCCTGCTCAGTGCAGTCATGCGTGAGAACATACTCTTTTACCTTGCGATACAAAATGTCATCCTTGCAGGAATTGCAGTATTCTTCTTTATATCCCTTCGGAAGAATCCGCCCGCATTTTTTGCACCTTGGCCTTTCCTTTTCTTCCGGAAACAGTTTCTTTGCCATATTCTACCTGTCAATACAATCCATCAATAGCGAAAAAATCTCAGTGCTTGATTCTAATCGGCTGATCGAAGTCGGTATACGGATCATCACTTGCAGACAGAAGAGTCGCGGCCCAGTCATCGAAACCGAATTTCCTGATGTAAGGCGCAATAAAAGAAAGTGGAAGCGTGCGGCAGTTCAGTTTGTCTTCGGAAAGCACGTATTTAAGAAATGCGTTTCTGTCCGCGGGTTCAGGGATTCCCTCAACTCCCTCGAGATCCATCATCCCTGCGCTTTCCTTTGCTTCATCAGCATATTCCGCTGGCACATCCATCGGCTCTGATTCGTCCCTCTCTATCGTGAGGTAAACTTCGTAGATTTCATCATCCTCAACTCTGAAATGTAGGAAAAGTTCATATTTTCCATTGTAGAGAATTCCATCATAGAGTTCATAATCTGATGGTATATCACGAAATCCTGGAAACGCCGGGTCTGCCGGACCTTCATTCTTCATAAGGTCATTCACCGAATCATAAAATGCATCAATTTCTCCCTTGAGCTTCTCTGCCTCTGGGCAGTCATTCAGCATCTGAAAATGCACGATTTCCGGAAAATGCGGATCATCAAAGGCATTGTCCAGCTTTTTCTCGCGAAGTGATTTTGCCTTGTCGATTGCGTCATTATTAAAAATAATGCCAGATGATGGGACATTATCCTTGTTTGACAATGCATTTTCAGGGTTAATGAGGTCGGCAGGATCTAATTCTTCTTCAGGCTCTTCCGGTGCCTCGACCGTCACAGTCGGATCGTCCTCGTAGCCTTTCATGTTAATTTTTCCATCAATATTGAGGACTACGGCCTCCTTCGCCTTCTTAAGGTTCTCTTCCTCGTTCTCGTCCCAGTTTTCGTAATCTATTTTGTCTGACATATTTTTTCTCTATTCTGTATATTATTTTTATGCATATGGTATTTTACCATCAATATGATGTCAAGGTCAAAAAAGCATTATTGCCTACAAAAACAATAAAGCAGGTATGATCCTGCTTTATCGTAATGGGGTTATTTTGAAAGTATGTATTTATGCTACAGAAAGCACCTTGTAGTCCTTGTCCATAACAGCCTTTGTGAGTGCGCCGTCATCAACATCCTTTGAAAGAGTAACGACAGCCTCGCCCTTCTCGTGGCTTACTTCTGCATTTTCAACTCCGTCAAGAGCCTCAAGTGCTTTCTTTACTGTCATCTCGCAGTGCTCACACATCATGCCTTCAATCTTCATTGTCTTTGTCATTTCTTGGTTCTCCTTTTCTTGATTATTATTTTTAAATGCCGAATTATTTGCATCTGATACTATAGCATTATTAGTTGTTTCTACTTCTTCTGTTTCAGCACCATCAGTAGGAGTCTTTCCATTAATTGCTTCTGCCGAAACAATCCAGTCATCATTATAATCTGCGTTTTTCTTCTTTATTTTCTTGTCATGCCCTGCATTAAATGGTTTGAAAAGATTCAGTCTCAGCGCATTCAGGCAGACAGTCACGGATGAAAAACTCATCGCAAGAGCACCGACCGCCGGCTTCATCTCGAAGCCTAAGTGGAAAGCAGCCTGGTAAAGCCCCATCGCAAGCGGTATACAGATGACATTGTAGAAAAATGCCCAGAAAAGATTCTCATGAATATTTCTGATTGTCGCTCTCGAAAGCCTGATCGCTGCCGGCACATCTGTAAGCCTGGACTTCATCAGCACCACATCAGCCGCATCAATTGCAACATCTGTACCTGCACCGATTGCAATGCCGGTATCTGCGAGGGTGAGCGCTGGTGCATCATTGATTCCGTCACCGACCATGGCAACTTTGCCTTTCTTCTGAAGAGACTTGATGATGTCTTCTTTACCGCCTGGCAGAACGCCTGCAATGACTCTGTCGACGCCGGCTTCTTTTCCGACAGTTCTGGCCGTCCGCTCATTGTCGCCGGTAATCATGACGACTTCGATGCCCATATTCTTAAGCTGCTTAATAGCTTCCGGACTTTCTTCCTTGATTGTATCCATCACAGCGATAATGCCTAGAAATTTATCCCCTCTTGCAAAGAATAATACGGTCTTGCCCTTGTCCGAAAGATCGAGGTAGAAATTCTCAGCGTCCTTCGGCAGCTTTACTAAACTTTCAATGTATTCCTTCTTACCGCCATAGACTTCGATTCCGTCTAATGATCCCTTTAATCCGTTTCCAGTGACTGAAGTAAAATCTGAAATGTGATAATCACTTGATTCCTGTGTATTATTTTCACCATCGTAGAAGTTTACCACCGCCTTTGCGAGCGGATGTTCGCTTAATTTCTCAAGCGAATAAGCAACTTTCATAAGTTCTTCTCTCGATTCACCTTCTGCCGGAATGATGTCTGTAACTTTTGGCTCGCCATTCGTGATGGTTCCAGTCTTATCAAGTGCAACAATCTCCGTTCTGCCTGCTGATTCAAGTGAAGCTGCCGTCTTGTATAGGATTCCATTTTTTGCACCTAGACCGTTTCCAACCATAATCGCAACCGGTGTTGCAAGGCCGAGCGCACATGGGCATGAAATAACAAGCACGGAAACCGCTCTTGAAAATGCTGTCGGGAAGCCGATTCCTGCGATCACCCAGCCGATCAGTGTCGCAAGCGCCAGAAGAAGTACCGCCGGAACAAATACGCCTGCAACCTTGTCTGCAATCCTTCCAATGGGCGCCTTGGTAGATGCCGCATCAGAAACCATTTCTATAATCTGGGAAAGTGTCGTATCTTCTCCAACTCTTGTCGCACGAGCCTTTATGAAGCCTTCAGTATTTACTGTGGCAGCACTAACTGAATCACCAACTGCCTTGTCAACTGGAATGCTTTCGCCAGTCAGTGCACTTTCGTCAACTGCTGTATTTCCCTCTATGATCACGCCATCGACTGGAATATTTTCACCAGGCTTTACGATGAAGATATCGCCTGTTTTGACCTCATCGATTTCGACTTCTTCCTGAATGCCGTTACGCTCGATGACCGCGGTTTTCGGTGCAAGCTTCATAAGGCTTTTCAGCGCATCTGTCGTTCTGCCTTTTGAATAGGATTCAAGCGTCTTTCCAATCGTAATAAGAGTTGGAATCATTGCCGCTGACTCGAAATACATGTATTTCATAGCCATTGTCATGACAGTTTCATGATCGCCATTTCCCATAGCGTATGCCATGATGAAAAGTGCTGCAAGCGAATAGCCGAATGCCGCTGTCGAGCCGATTGCCACGAGCGTGTCCATATTTGCTGCGCCATGGAAGAGACCTTTGTAGCCGTTAATGAAGAAATTCCTATTGATCATCAGGATGATGATCGTGAGGAGCATCTCGAGTATTCCAAGATTCACATGATTTTCAAGGAAAAATGGTACCGGGAAATTCCACATCATATGTCCCATTGAAAAATACATGAGAATCAGAAGAACGATGACCGAAGACACGAGTCTTTTCACCATTTTCGGTGTTTCTTTGTCTTCGAGGGCTTCCTCTTCCATCTTGAGTTTCGCAGATGCAGAAACTTTCGACTCATTTTCGTATGCGCGCTTCTTTGCGCCATAGCCGGCATCTTCGACTGCCTTTACTATATCTTTTTCATCAGCTGTGCCGCTCACTGTCATCGAATTCGTAAGTAAACTTACCGTACAGTTTTCTACGCCCGGCACGCCGCTTACCGCTTTTTCCACATGAGCCTGGCAGGCTGCACAGCTCATGCCAGTCACATCATATTTGTCCATCTATATCACCAAATTTTCCTTTTTCCATACTTATTTGCTACGACATAATATCCAGAATAATTCACCATAATTTGCTTGTGTGATTTTCCAGTTACATCATCAATCGCATTTACATTAAACTAATGCACCTGCTGCTCAACTGCAGCCCTCTGACAGTATCTTTCAAAACCAATGCTTTATTTCATCAGTTTCTGCACAAGCTCCGTTAGCTCATCAATCGTCGCATCATTTCCAGCCCTGATGTCATCTGCCACGCAGTTCTTGATATGCGCAGCAAGTAATGCCTTATTAAAGCTATTCAATGCATTGATGACTGCTGAGCTCTGCATGATCACATCCGGGCAGTAGGCATCATTCTCGATCATTTTCTCCAGCGAACGAACCTGACCTTCCGCTCTTTTAAGCCTGTTCAGAAGAGCTTTCTTCTCCTCATCCGTCCGGATTTTCTTATCATGAATCCCACAGTGCGGACAGGTTCTCTGCTCTTCCTCTATCACATTGTCACCTTTTGCAAAACATTCATCTTTATCAGGAGCTATCTCTGTTTTTTTTATTTTTTTCTCTTTACTCTTTACAGCCATATCATTCTCCATATACCCCACCGGGTATCTCTAACTGTTGCGTAGTATATACCCCTATAGGTATATTGTCAAGTAAAAAATAATCCCTGCATAATTTTATGCAAGGATTAGATTATTATTAATTTACAAAAATTCTTACTGCAGCAGCGTCAGCACGCCCTGGTTCATGGCATTTGCCTGTGCAAGCATCGACTGGCCCGCCTGCTCCAAAATATTATGTTTTGAATAATTCACCATTTCTGTGGACATATCCGTGTCACGAATCCTCGATTCTGCAGACTGTGTATTTTCTGAAATATTGTCATCGATGAGCTTTGCATGCTCGAGCCTGTTCTGGTAGGCGCCAAAGCGAGAGCGCTCTTCGCTGATAGATGAATTATTACAAATGACAACCAATGTTCAAATAAAAGTACAAAAAGTGTACAAAAAAAATCCCTGTCTGGCGATGATGTACTGCCAGTCAGGGATTTTGCCTATTCATGATCAGAAAATATTAATATGCATATGAATATTGGTACTATTGAGTTAATTTTTAAAGTTCTTATGACTTTGTCACTGTGTAGTTTATATTATTTTTCATTTTTTCAATCAACAATAATCCGATATGTGTTCATTTATCCTGTTGTTGACATTGAATTAATATATGTTATCATAGCACAAGTCGCCTGCATTCACAGACGATAATCAGAATTCTGCCAAGTCAAAAATTTTGAGGCGTTAAGATTTTATTTTTGCGCCTTCAAAACGAAAAAATTTGGCTGCAAAAGAATAATACCGCTGTAAACCTAAACATGGCAGCACAATAAGGATGAATATATGGAAAAAGAAAATAAAATGGGCACGATGCCCGAAAAAAGGTTAATCGTTTCAATGTCTGTCCCGATCATGATTTCAATGCTGGTGCAGGCGCTCTACAATATTGTTGATTCCGTCTTCGTTGCAAAAATCAGCGAAAATGCACTGACGGCCGTCACGCTCGCATTTCCAATGCAGAATCTCTTAATTGCAGTCGGCACCGGCACTGGTGTCGGTATGAATGCGCTTCTTTCAAGGTCTCTTGGCGAAAAAGAATTCAAAAATTCCGATGCCGCTGCGAATAACGGCATCTTTCTAGCCATTATTAGCTTTTTAGTTTTTATGGTAATCGGGATTTTCGGCGCCGGTCCGTTTATTGCATCCCAGTCGGATAATCCAGAAATTGTAAAGCTCGGCACAGAATACCTTCAGGTCGTCATGTGTTTTTCGCTCGGGCTGTTCTTCCAGATCTGCTTTGAAAGGATCCTTCAATCCACCGGACTCACTGTGCTTTCAATGTTTTCGCAGCTGACAGGCGCAATCGTAAATATTATTCTTGATCCGATATTAATTTTCGGTTTACTCGGTGCACCAAAGCTTGGTGTCAGGGGTGCTGCAATCGCAACTGTCATCGGCCAGAGCATTGCCTGCATTGTCGGACTCACATTAAATGTCAAAAAGAATAAAGAGATTAATTTTTCACTGAAGGCTGTATTTTCTCCAAAAGGCAGCATTATCAAGCAGATTTATTTTGTTGGTGTTCCGTCAATCATTATGGTTTCAATTGGTTCTATAATGACCTACCTTATGGATCTGATTCTGATGGGCTTTTCTTCGACGGCAGTTGCCGTTTTCGGCGTTTACTTCAAACTTCAGAGCTTTTTCTTCATGCCGATTTTCGGATTAAATAATGGACTAGTCCCGGTGCTTGCCTATAATTATGGTGCAAAGAAGCGCTCCCGTATTGATAATTCCCTGCATTTTTCCGTGAAGCTTGCTATTGTCATCATGTGCTGCGGCACACTCGTATTTGAACTCATTCCAAAGACGTTATTATCAATGTTTTCAGCTACTGACAATATGGTATCGATCGGTGTCCCGGCACTTAGAATCATTGCTGTGCATTTCCCTGTCGCTGCGATTTCGATTGTCTTAAGTTCGACCTTCATGGCTTTTGCAAAGAGCTATTATTCACTGATTGTTTCTGTAATGCGTCAGATTGGCGTGCTTGTACCGGTAGCATACATACTTGGAAAAATCACTGGAAATGTGAATGCGGTCTGGTGGTGCTTCCCGATTGCAGAAGTAGTCTCGCTGATTGTGACATTATTCTGTTTTAACAGAATAAAAAAGACGGTGCTTGATAAAATATAAAAAACTTCCTGTCGGGTGCTTAAACATCAGACAGGAAGCTTTTTTGCAATAAATATCAATATTTCAGCGGGGCTCCATACCAATATAGCCATAAGATCCGCTCTGCAGGGCTAAATACCAATCCAAATCAGTGGTCTCCGTAATTTTGGCAAAGTTTGAATCATTTCTCATTTCCTTGTAATCCCAGGTAGCCGTATCGTAATTTTCCATATCGATACCATGTGTATTAAATGCCCCAGGGCTTTCAATCAAATCACAGGTTCCAGATCCGGTATGATATAAAAATAATGCACTTTCGGTATTTTCTTTCTCTGTTGCCACGAGCCTGATTACTTCCTGCCCTCTTCTGATATTGGTGACATTTACTGCGAATCTTGCTTTTGCAACATAACCTGTCACTGACACTGCAACGACAGCAACAAGAGCAACCATAATGGCAATGACTACGATCATCTCTACCATGGAAAAGCCGGCATTGTCTACCAGTTTTTTCTGCACACTATTCCTCTTCATAATAACCATCCCAAAAATATACAGAAAATATCTGCATCAATATCGTTCTTCAAACCCTGTATTAATATTATTTATGGCTCACACCCTCAAAATAGCCATAGATATCAGAAATCTCACTCACCATTTTCAGCTATATATCTTGCCACATATACCCCGCTTGCTGAAGCATGTGAAAGTGAATGCGTGACGCCCGAACCATCGCCAATTACAAACAGGCCCTTGTGCAGGGTTTCCAGATTCTCATCGAGATCCACCTGCATATTGTAGAACTTGACCTCGACGCCATATAGAAGCGTATCGTCTCCGGCCGTTCCCGGTGCCACTTTATCAAGCGCATATATCATCTCTATTATATCGTCAAGAATTCGTTTTGGCATAACAAGTGAAAGGTCGCCAGGTGTCGCATTCAGTGTCGGAACCATCCATGATTTCTGGATTCGCTTTTCATTCGTTCTCTGACCACGGATCAAATCTCCGAAACGCTGCAGGATGACGCCGCCACCAAGCATATTTGAAAGCCTTGCGATACTTTCACCATATCCATTTGAATCCTTAAAAGGCTCGGTAAAATGCTTTGAAACAAGTAGTGCAAAATTCGTATTTTCCGTCTGCTTTGCAGGATCTTCATAGCTGTGTCCGTTTACCGTGACGATTCCATTCGTATTTTCGTCAACAACGATGCCCTTTGGATTCATGCAGAAGGTCCTGACTCTGTCCTGGTACTGTTTTGTCGTATAGACGATTTTCGATTCATAAAGCTCATCTGTAATCGGTTTGAAAATAAGTGCCGGAAGCTCGACACGCACACCGATATCGACGCGGCTCGAAGATGTCGGAATAGCAAGGTCTGTGCAGACCTGCTCCATCCAGGAAGAGCCGCTTCTTCCTACAGAAATAATGCAGTATTTCCCGGAATATGAGTCATCCTGAGTCTTTATCGCAAAAGTTCCGTCCTCGCCCTTTTCGACTTTCTCGACCTTTGTCAGGAAATGAAAATCGACCTTGTCCTTCAGTTCCTCATAGAGATTCTTCAGAACGACGTAATTGATGTCGGTTCCAAGATGACGGACTGAGGCATTTAATAGATGCAGATTGTTCTCAAGGCATTTTCTCTTGAACGGCGTATTTCCTGTAGAATAAAGCTTCGTGCCCTCGCCGCCATGCGTCATGTTTATCGAATCGACATATTCCATGAGCTCAGTGGCCTTCTGCCTGCCGATGTATTCATAAAGCGTGCCGCCAAAATCATTGGTAATATTATATTTACCATCTGAAAATGCGCCTGCGCCGCCAAAACCAGACATAATCGCGCAGTTCTTGCAGTGAACGCACTGCTTTATTTTGACACCGTCAATCGGGCATTTCCTGTTCGCGAGCTGCTCGCCCTTTTCAAAAACGCCGATTTTTGCATCCGGCATAAGCTTAATCAGCTCGTATGCAGAATAAAGTCCGCCTGGTCCGGCACCGATAATAATCACATCATAATTTTTTCCCATATATTTTGCCCTCTATTATTCCTTATTTTTATACAAAAATAATCTGATTTTTTCTTACAATTTTACACGATCATACTGCTGCGCAGAGATAATCAGCTTAAATATCAGACCTCGCATACTGGTTCTTCATCTGGTTGCTCGTATTATTAAGTACCGTCTTCAGCGTCTTCTCAGCTTCGTCTTTCAGCATGTCAGCAAGCTCCTGATTTACGCTTTCAAGATTCTTCTTTGTAGCCTTCTCACTTCCAGCAGCAAAAGCCTTCTCATGACGGTTCATGATCTCCCTGGCCTTTGACTGAACGGCATTATGGTACCTCTCTATAGAGTTCTGCGATTTTGAAAATGAAGCATCAGCCATCGCAGCAATCAGTCGGCTCGTCCAATAGAAGCTTTCCGTAGAAACGTCCTTTTCAGTGGTAGAAAGATAATCCGGTGTTTTATCAATATTCGTGTACTGCGGAATCATCACATTAAATGCATTTGATGCAAATGCCAACCAGAAAATGCTTCTGTATGCTTTCGGAAGGTCGCCTCTGATTTCTGCAAAACCCATGAAATCCGTGCGGTTAATGCCAATCGAGCGGAAAGCACCAGCCATTTCCTTATTTCCATGGGAAAGGTATGGATCAAACGGTGTGCCCTGAAAATGGGAAGAAAGGATATATTTCACATCCTCAGAGGTAATCTTTTTCTCTGGTGTAAGACACCACGGAAGATCATCAGAATCCGGGCGGAATTCTGCATCCGGTCCATCCCAATCAAAAGTATTGGGATTGAAATACCGAAGCATGTACCAGGCTCTCGGCGTATTGTATACATGATCTGCATCATCATGTGTTCCAAATACAAGCCTTGCATTTATCATTTCACCAGAAACAAAAGGGTCATCCTCTGGATCAAAATCGTAATCTTCCGGTAGATCGAAAATCTCATTGAAAAGATTCAGATGATTTTCAGAAATAAATTCCTTAAGATCCTTTGAGCATATAAATTCTTTCTGGACGCCAAATGCGTCTTCCAGGTCGAAATCATCAATGCCCTGCTGGTTTGGCATCACGACATAGCATTCATCGGGCACTCTTCTGGCGATGAAATGATGGCCGCCAATCGTCTCTGCCCACCAGATTTCGTTTTTGTCAGAAAAGGCAATGCCGTTTGACTCATAAGTGCCATATTTCTCGAGAAGCTCGCCAAGCCTTATGACACCCTCTCTTGCCGTCTTTATGTATGGAAGAATCAATGTCACAAGGTCTTCCTCGCCGATTCCGCCAGAAATCTTCGTCACTCCCTCTTCTTTTTCTTCATCAGTCCAGCCTTTAGCCTCGACCATAGGATCTGCGCCAAGAACACGCTCATTTACTGCAATTGTTTCCGTCGCAGTCATCGCAACATCATGCTCGTTTATTCCGCCTGCATCCCAGTTTCCTTCGCCCTTTAAGGCATTTGGGACAGCGGTGTATTTATAACCTTTTGCCGGAATCTCAATTTTGCAGTGCGAAAGAACAGATTCATATTCGGTCTTTCCTTCTTCCGGTTTCTTTACAACGAACTTTTTCGGCGTGAAATTTCCAGCACCAGAATCATCGTTTCTTGCAATCATGGTTGAGCCATTGTAGCTCGCTTTTTTTCCAACTAATATTGTCGTACAGGACATGAAAAAATCCTCCTAAAATTTGCCCGGCAAAAGCATTTCTGCCGCATATTTTTCGATTTCAGTGTGAGCAGTATGCGTTAATATTACGTGCCCACAACATTATTATTTTACCATAATTACGCATATTTGGGGAAAATAATTATTAGATAACAGTTTTCCAGCTCATGCGGCTTTTCATTCGTAATTTACGCTCAGTACAAAAAAAGAGAGCCCGAAGGCTCTCTTAAAAGGAGTTAAGCTCGCAAATCTTCGTTTGCTCGCTATAAAATCGCTGCTATGCAGCTCTTCAGGTACGGGGCGTAAACCCCGCACCTGAAAGCAAGATAACCCACTGCCTAAAGGCAGTTAGTTATCTTGCTGATTTTATATATTACTGTCCTTGGGAAGGATTCTGATTATTTGTATTATTCTGCTCAAATCCAGCACCTACTGCAGAATTCTGCTGTGAAGCCTGATTTGCTGAAGGATCTGTGCCATAAGTCTGAGGCTGATTAGTAAATGGCTGTGAATAATCCTGCTGTGGAGCACCGTAGGTCTGTGGCTCACCATAACCCTGCTGTGGCTGTGAACCAAATGGCTGGTTCTGCTGGCCATAGGTCTGCGGTTCACCATAACCCTGCTGTGGCTGCGAACCAAACGGCTGATTCTGCTGACCGTACGTCTGCGGGCCGCCATAGTTCTGCTGCGGAGCTGAACCATATACGTTAGGATCTGAATAATTCTGCTGCGGATTATATCCATTCATGTTCTGGTTTGGGTTGTATCCGCTATTCATATTCTGACCATAGCCACCATTTGAATATCCACCATTTTTGGAAGGTGCATTATTTATTGAATAAACATATGGATTGTTGTTGAAGAGGTCGATGTTCATCTCTCTTGCTTTTTTCACATCAATCGTAAACATAATGAGTCCGACAAGAGGTATGATTGATGAAACAATTGCTAATCCTAAAGCTTCTGATGGCGCTTTCTTTTCAAATGTAGAATATACAAAAATATATACAGGTATCATGTAAAAAATATTTAGAAGGCGGTACAGGTAAGGTCCTACATTTGGAATAAAAATGATAGCTATGCCGATTGCCCAAAGCCATATAAAAAGAGTTTTGGGTATCCTAAATGTGCCCTTTCCATCATAAACTATTTCATTGGTGTTCTGTGGGCAAGGTACAATATCACATAATGCATAATCTCTTACCGCCGGTATCCATGCCATCCATGCCTTGTCATATCCAAGCATCTGAAACATATGGTACTCTACCAAGGACCCCCAGACATATAGACCAATAGTAACAATAACAATTACTACTATTAAAGCCCCTAGCCCCGTCAGTAACAAATAATAAGAATACATTGTCTTTTCTCCTCTAAACAAAACAACTTGTTAACGCAAACCTATTTGCGAAAAAATATTAACACAAAACATTAAAAATGTATACTCTCCAACAACAAAAATCGGATTGGTACCCTCGCACATATAGTGCTTTTTTTATGGTACCAATCCGGTTCTCTGTACTGGGAGTGTTTGTCCCTTCACGAACAAATCCTCTCTTTCTATGATCTGCTACGGTTTCTGATAAACTCTATGCACATCTTTAATCATTTTCCTTTCCTGGCTCAAACAGCCTCTGTCTAAAAAGATTGTATTCTGTTTATCAAGTAACCTGTTTCTTTTTTGATGTTGACTTTACTATACTCCCTTAATGTTTTTTTGTCAATACATTTTTGAAAATTTCACAATAAACTTTTAACTCTTAAAAAGTTTTCTGTCAATTTTGCACAAAATAATTTTACAATTTTTATCACTTTGTCATAGTAAAACGTTACCAAAATAGGCTAATACAGGCATTTTCCCATACGATTAGGCAACGCGATTATGTATTTTCCACAATTCTGTGTGTCAACTATGCTATTTTTACGCCTTGATCTGACTAAGCACTTCCCCAATCTTTGCATAAATCACGAGATTAGCTCTCCTGTCGGCAGCCGTCACATCACGATTGATGAGAACCAGCTTGTTCCCACGATAATAATCAATAAGTCCTGCTGCAGGGTAAACGACAAGAGATGTTCCGCCAATGATCAGCATATCTGCCTTTTCAATTGCACGGACTGCCCCCTCAACCGTCGCCGTATCAAGGCCTTCTTCATAAAGCACTACATCAGGCTTGATATCTCCTCCGCAGGCATCACATTTCGGAATCTTGTCGCCATCGTGCTTTGCCTTCAGCATGTAATCAAGATCGAAAGCCTTTCCACATTCCATGCAGTAATTTCTCATTACTGTTCCGTGGAGCTCGTATACTGCCTTTGAACCAGCCTTCTGATGAAGTCCGTCGATGTTCTGTGTGACGATCGCCTTAAGCTTCCCTTTCTCTTCCATCTCAGCAAGCTTTTTGTGCGCAGTATTTGGCTCGATTCCCTCTACCAGGAGCTTTTCGTAGTAGAATTTATAGAATTCCTCCCTGTGCGTCATGAAAAAAGAGTGCGAAAGCATGGTTTCCGGCGGATAATCAAACTTCTGATGATAAAGCCCATCCTCGCTCCTGAAATCCGGCACGCCGGACTCTGTTGATACGCCCGCCCCTCCGAAAAATACGACATTTTCAGAAGAATCATACATTTCCTGCAGCTTAGCAATTTCTTCATCTAATTCTGACATAGCGGCTCCTCTCTTTATTATTAAAACATCTACAATTTATACGTTCAAATCAATATTTTCTATATTTTATCACAAATTCGCTCCCATTCTCATTCCAATCCACAGAAATAGTTCCATTATCTTTTTCAACAATGGATTTCATAAGATTTTCCACCTTAAGTATTTCCATATTACTGACCTTTCATAGAATTACTATTTTCATGATCTGCATTATATAAAAGGGAAGTTACTTTGATTCAGATTGATAATCTCTTTTTAACTTCCAATAGATTTTTATATTGTGAATAGGAGATATCGCATTATTTATAGCACTTCATAAATAATTTCATACATAAAAAAAGTGCCACAAGGATTTTGATGTACCTTCGTGACACTCTAAGTAAAAAACAATACTGCAATAATCCTTAGTTCTGCCAGTTAATATCCTGCCCCTTTATAAGGTCATAAGCCTTGATTTCCGTTCCGTCAAGATTTTCATTATGCATGTTCACGGCATTGATCCTGCTGTTCTCGTAGGTCGTGTAGTAGTAAATTCCCTTATCCTGGTTGCAGCAGCTTGAATAAATCGTAATCTCGTACTTGTCTTCACCTAGCTTGCATAAGCCTCTCTGCTGCTCAACGCTTCCTAAGATATGGAAGAACTGGCTCACGCTTGATGACTCATCCTCGCCAGACTTTGAATTCATTCTCGTAAATGCGACCTTTGCAAAACGAGAGGCACTTGAGAGGTCACCTGGAAGTCCCATACCACCCATGCCTCTTGAATATGCATGAAGGTCAAGACCGTCTGCGAAACGGCAGTCGCCCTGCTCTACCGTAATGTTTCGATAATTTGAAAGCATCATAAGCTGCATGTCAAATGTCGGATTATTTGTAAGGACACCGACCGGATCATCGTAAATATGAAGACCTGTCTTCGTCTGCTCGACTACGATCTGCTTTTCCTTGTCAGAAATCATCCAATGCAGCGGATTTGGAGGAAGCTCTTTAGCGAAGGCGACATTTGTAATATTGACATTCTCTAATTTTTCCTTGGCTTCATCTACCGTCGTGCAGTCTGAAAGAATATATGGAATGAGCTCGAATGAAGCGATATTCGTTTTATCTGCGGCAGGTTCTCTGAAGTCGCAGTTATCAGGGAAATTAAGTCCTGCCATGCCAAGTCCCGACTCATTGATCGCATCATAGAATAATGGATAGCCGCCTGCCACGAAAGCCATGCCAATCATCGCCTCGTGCTTTTCTATTCTTTCGCCATTTCTTAATTCAAAACAGAAATTCCTCGGAACTACCGTCACCTGCTCATGGTAGCTGTACTCAAGATCTAAGTTTCTTCCAAAATAATGGTCACGACTTACATACGTCGCCGCAGTGCACATAAAATCTACCTCTTTTCAATCTAAGCAATAAATAGTTTCCAAAAATACATCAAATTTGCACCATAATAATTGGTTTTGCAAACAATCGTCATTATAGCATTATCATGATATGATGAATGAAAAATTTTTGAAAATTTAAGATAGAGTCCGTATAATGGTGTAAATTCAATAATTCAAAAGAGCCAATGGCTCAGCCCTCAGGTATAATGAGAATCGCGACATTCAACATAGTACCGAAAGGAAAACCAATGGCTCAACTCAATAT
>Ga0256406_1000349_pt1 | contig 86235 bp, 63 predicted proteins | sample RumenRJG_03DNA_FD_185986 | JGI IMG/M metagenome (GOLD analysis project Ga0256406, IMG submission 185986) | Bovine rumen microbial communities from Lethbridge, Alberta, Canada - RJG_03 | ecosystem: Host-associated > Mammals > Digestive system > Stomach > Rumen | place: Canada: Alberta | collected...
ATCAGTCTTGGTTTTAATTATACTGTAGGATTAGGTGCTTCTATAATTTAATCATCAATATTTAAAACAACTTTATAATCAGTAAATGCTTTAAGAATCGTCTTTATAAAAATAGTTAAAATAAGTTGTTTTAGGTTTGAAGTTGAAAAGGAAATGGAAATGTATCCAAGATACGTTCACTGTTTATTCTTCTCTTCCTTTTCAATATACTGTTTTCCCTGATATAGTGTCATGATTATTATACCGAAGACTACAAGTATAATCATCTGAGCTATTATGGAATTATTTAATGAGTTGGTATATGCAGTAAGGATCAGACTTACAATGATCTGAATGGCAAAGTATAATGCTAGAAATACCTGAAGTGGTGCACTGTTGAAGTCTAGTCCAATATATTCGTTTACAACTAAGACGATTACAGTTGATATTGCCGTAAAGACCAGTGCAACTATAAACATGTTACCTGGTCCAAAGCTTAGATATCCACATACGGCATATAGAGCAAATATGATTAAATATATTAAATCTTCCATATTCATAATAAAATCCCCCTATTTTTTTAAATCTATTCTACTTTAGTACCGCATCTTGAACAGAATTTGTCCCCTTCATCAAGGATATTGCCACATTTCTTACATTTTTTCTCTTTTTCTACCTTGGCTCCACAGTTGGAACAGAATAACGCCCCTTCTTTTAAAGGTTTTCCACATTCCTTGCAGAAGCCATATTCTCCATCTTTCTTCTCAATAGTGGTGGTTTCTCCAGATCCACCATTATTGTTTTGATTAGAGCTATTTCCCTCATTGTTTTGATTGGAATTATTTCCGTTATTGTTCTGACTAGAGTTAAAGTTTTGAGATTTGCCGGTAAAAGTTGCATTAATGTTTTCCCCAACATTGTCCTTTAACATCTCACCGAATGCAAGTGCAAGTGGAATACCTGTAATCATACCATTCATGTTGGAGGCCATTCCCTCATTGGAAGCGTACCTTTTTGAGATATCAGCTAGTTGTTCATCAGCCCAATTGAATCCAAGTGTACCATATTCCATTTTCTTGTTAAGCACATTTTCAAGTTTCTCAGTATCCTCTTTTGGAATAATCACATTGGTAATATAGAAGTTGATTAAATCGATACCATATTGTTCAAAGTCTCCAGTTAGACGATCCTGAATCGCTTTTGAAATCTCGTCTAGGTGTGCGGTTACATTGAAATAGCTTACCTCCTCCATAAGCTTTGCAAGATAGGTCTTAATTCTTGTAACCATCTTGTTTCTAAAGTATACCTTCAGTTTATCAACATCAACATCGTCCTGGGTTCCAACTACCTCGACCAAAAATTTCATGTCATCCTTGACCTTGATTTCCATTGAACCTGATGCACCAACACTGATTGGTATGTTGAACTGGGCATCCAATATCGGAAAACGACTACTGGTTCCCCACTCAACATTCAATGCAGTTGCCTTATTTATGAAGTATAATTCGCAGTGAAATGGACTTACTCCGCCTGTTGGAATATTAATAAAATTGTTCAATATTGGAAGGTTTTCAGATGTAAGTTCATATTTACCTGGTCCAAAGATATCGGCTATTTTACCATCTTTAAAGAATGCGGCTGTTTGTGATTGATGTACAATTAGCTGGCTTTTGGTGTTAAAGTCTTCGTATGGATATTTCCACACTAAATGTTTATCATCACCCTCATATTTCGCTACCTTAAATAAATCTATTGCCATTTTATCACCTAATAAATCTTAAAAACTTTAGTTCCACGGTTTTTACAGTAAAAACCAGATTCAATATTTATTTATTATAAGTATTTTCATTAATCGCTCCCTTTCTAATAATTAATATTAAATTTAAAGGGCACTAATAATTGCTATTATTACACAAAATATAATTATTCCTAAACAACACGCTGCTGCAACTGCATCATCTGAATCGGTGTTAGCAGTGTTCTGTTGCTTTTGTTGTTGCGGTATGGTCTTTGGTGCTTGTTGTGGTTGTGGATTTGTATTAATATTTTGAACTGGTTCTTGTTTTCGAACTATTCTATAACTTGTTCCACAGGATTGGCAGACATATTCATCTCCTTCGACTTTAAAACTTTGACTTCCACAGTTTTCACAGGTAAAACCAGGTCCAATTTTATCTTCTACAATCTTATAAGAGCCGTCGCTCATTTACCTACACCTTTGTTATTTGATATGGGGGATTCTACTTAAAAAATAGTCAATTGGTAATCATTTTTTTCATTGTCTTTATAGAAATTGATTATATACTTAAAAATAGTCCCCCTTAACTATTGGATATATTTATAATATTTTGATTATAAATTTTTTGATTTAATAATCTATCTGGAAATTTTTTGAAGAATGTTAGTCATAAATTCTAGTTTTAATATAAACATACATAATTCATTTTTGAAATTCACTATTCTATAGGGTTATGTAATGGTTCAATGTCCTAATTGTAGATGGGAAAATCATGATGGTGGGAAATACTGTCATGCATCGGTTCACTTCCAGGGAAGGTAAAACTATTGGGATAGATAATCCTTATGGTGGGAAAATAAATGTAATGTCCTCTAAAAAACCTGGAAAACAATATATCGAGATAGAACCAGTTTTACTTTCATTTTTTATCTCAGGTAGGTCGACTTTGTCCTGGTTTTCCAAAGAAAGTTCATGTTCAAATTAAAATCTATGTGGGATACTGGTTCTAATTTTGGTTTTACATCTTACGGTACCATTAATGATCTTTTTAATTTCTGTATCTGTTTTTATATGGCGGCTTCAAGTATTAATGGATGCATATGCTACTGCAAGAGCTTTAAACGAGGGTATGGAAGTAGAAGATAAACTTGACTTTCATAATCTAGATTGGTGGTAGGAATATTTCACCTTTTAATCTATTTAAAAAATTTAAATTATACTTCCAATAAAGTAGTATATAGTAACTTTTAAAAATGTTTTAGGCAGGTGTTATGTAAAATGGTTAAATGTCCAAACTGCGGATGTGAAAATCCAGACGGTAATTATTGCCGCGCATGTGGCACAAAGTTGGCTGCAGATAGGATAATTGTTTTTAATAATCAGAATAATAAGGATATGATAGATAAATTTAATAGTCAAAATAACGGGGATAAAATAGATAGTATTCCTACAAGCTATCATAAGAGGGGTTTAGCTGTTTTTCTTTCAGTGATATTATCAGGTTTAGGCCAGATATACTTAGGTCTTGGAAAGAAAGGATTTTTCATGTTGATTATTCAGGTGATATTGCTTTTTATATTCAATAATCTTATTTCTTTAGAATATATCACACTATCACGTATTTGTATGTTGGTATGCTTTATTTGGTGGGTCTATTGTATTGCCGATGTGGTCAAATCTACAGACATGTTAAATAAAGGTGAGAAAGTAGAAGATAAGCTTGATTTTCGTAATTTGTTCTGGTGGACTGATTAACTTAAAACTTTATTTTTATTTTTTTTAGAATTAATCAAAATACAAAAATTTAACAAATGAATATTCAGTACAAAATTAAATATTTTAAGCAGCATTTCAAGTTAAAAATCGGGTTTTCATAAAATCCTTTTTTTTAGGTTTGGCTATTTATATGTAATGAATATTAATTTTATATAATCATATTTTCGAGGTGGATAATTATTTTTAATCATGGAAAAACTATAGTTCTATTATTGGTTTTCTTGATCATTATTAGTTTAAATGTAGTTTCTGCAGCAGATATAAATAATAATTCTTCTGTTAATATTGTTAATGATACTAACTCAACTGCAGATGGTGTGGACTCTAATTATATTCAGAATACCTCATCTAATTTAAGTCAAGCTACTGATGGCAGTGCAGATGAGGAATTCACTGTGATCTTACCTGATGATTTTGATTTCTCCGAAAATTGTAATTTCATGGTTCATGATGGATATAATTCATATAACCTCAAATATTATGCTAACATGCCAACCATAGTAGATTCAACAGGTAAGGAAACTACATCTAATAATTATCAACCAATATCTTCAAATAAGAGCTTAAACATCTATAAATTAGATTATTATTTGGTCTATAATAATTTAACTGGATATGTTCCAATCTCAAATGGTTCTGATTGTATTATAGACAGGGATTCAGTAGAAAACAATGATCTAAATGACTCAGGCACCCCGATATATCTAACATCAGATAATGTTAATCAGGGTATAAACAATTCAAGTAAAACTAATGTAAAGATGGATTCAGGTGACATTATAGGCTATAATAATGAGGATGAGATTTTTAAAGTTGAATTAACTGATGTCAATGGTAAAGCCCTTTCAAATCAGCTATTAATATTTACAATTTTAAATAAAAACTATCCTGTATTTACAGATTCAGATGGGATAGCTGGTATTAAAATCAAATTAGGTCCCGGAGTCTATGAGATTAGAAGCACATTTCTTGGAAATAATAGGTATAATTTTAAGTCTAATTTAAACATGATTTCTGAGAAGAACATTACAAGAGAAAAGACTCAAATATCCGGAAATAATATATACATGGTTTATAAAGAGCCAAGAACTTATAAATTAAAACTTGCAGATTCAAAAGGAAATCCTATTGCAAATCAAAATGTAGATATATCAATTAGCAAATATGCCTGGGTCTATCTTGTTAAAGAGCAGGATTGGAAATATAAATATCTTGGTAAATTCGATTATGCCCGTGCAACTGATGAAGGAGGGTATGCATATTTAAACGTTAATCTATCTCCTAACTTCTATAATGTTACAGTAAGTTTCAGCGGAAATGATGAATACTTGCCTGCAACCTCTAATAATAATATTAGTGTTGTGTCCTATAATGTTGGAAATATTAATTACAAAGGAGAGTCAACTAATCAGTATTTGATTTCAACAAGAACTGCTCAGAAGAGTAATAAAAAAATCATGGATCTTGCAAAGAATTTAACCAAAGACAAGTCAACAATAACGGAGAAAGCAAATGCGATATATGATTATGTCAGATATCAAATTAAATATGAGCTTTATTCAAATACTCGCTATGGAGCTTTAAAGTGTTTGGAACTTAAGAAAGGCAATTGTGTGGACCAATCACATCTAGTCGTTGCATTATGTAGGGCTGTAGGAATTCCTGCAAGATACTGTCATGGACCGAACCATGTATGGACACAAGTGTTGATTAAAAGCCAGAAGATTTGGTTAATAGCAGATCCTACAACACAACGTGCGTGGGGTTTTGGTGTTTGGAATATTTACCCGGAATATAGCACATATGCAAATATCGGATACTAAATTTCTCCTATTTTCTCTTTTATTTTTTTTCTAAAGGATCTTTTTATTTTTTTCATACATTAAGTATATTTCAACACATCATTTGGAATCAATAAAGCATTGTTTATAAATTCATGGTTTGGTTATCATATTAAACAAAGTTTTCACATCAACTTCTTATTTTTACTATCTGATTTTTCGAAATACAGGTACTTGGATGCTAAGACCTTATGAATGTTTTCTGCAGTTCTTTTTCCAATTCCCTCAATTTCCTGTAGGTCATCTTCAGATGCATTCACAACAGCCTTGACAGATCCGAAGTGTTTAAGCAGGTTCTTGGCTGTTACAGGTCCGACATTAGGTAGGGATTCAACAATGAACTGTTGTTGCTCCCATAGATTGTCCGGTTTTCTCTCGGTTCTAATTTGGATTGGCTGGGATTTGCCTTTCTGTTCTTTAATTGCAATCCTTTTTATCATTGCGGCGGTATCGTCAGGTCCCCTTGTCGGTATAATGCTGATTCCAAAATCAATTGCAATGGAGGCCATTGCACCACGTATTGCATTGGGATTAATGAATCCTGTATAGAAGTCATTGCCTTCAAGAATCATTAATGGTTTTTTAAACTCCTCCCTCATTAATGTTGCCTGTTTAAACAGACGTTTGTCCACAATTGAATCTGTAAAATCCTTTGCCGTTTTTCTCTCAATTATAATATCGTCACTGATTTGATAGTCACCAACGGTCATGGTCTTAATCTCGACATCCACTCCTATGGTGTCAAGATTTCTTATGACCCTTGAGTTTCCCTCACGTGAGTCTGCATAGACCACTACCTTTTTTCTTCTATTCTTAGTGTCTAGCTTATCCTCCTCTTTGTTAAGTTCATTTAGATTGTCTACGGATTTTATGTTTCTGACACTTTCAATCCTCTCAACTGCATTAAGATTTAGGTTGCTAAATAACTCATTATCAATAAGTTGATGTTTCATGTTCTTTTCTTTACGTTTTGCACTCCAGAAGTATGCCTCGTCCAAGGTTCCCTTTGTAACAAGGACCTTCATTTTACCCTGATGTTTTCTTCCAGTTCTACCACGTCTTTGAATCATTCTTATCTCAGAGGGTACCGGCTCATACAGTACTACAAGATCAATTGCAGGTATGTCAATACCCTCCTCTGCAACGCTTGTGGACAGGAGCACATCATAGGTTCCCACCTTAAATGATTTTATGATTTCATGCTGTTGTTTCTGTGTTAGGCCCTTCTCACCATTACGTGTGCCTTGGCCATAGAACTTTACGGCTTTGATTCCCTCGTCCTCACATTTTTGGCGAATCATCTCGAGCGTATCTCTAAACTGTGTAAAGACAAGTATTTTTGGGGACTGTCTGGATTTTTTGGAATCCTCAACAGATCTTAGGGACTTAAGGGTTGTTTGACCATCGTCATAACCTAATTCCTTCTTAAGTATGTCAGTCAGTTTTTTAAGTTTGGGATGTTCATGGCCGTGTTCCTCAGCTATTCTGCTTAGACGTACCGCGCGCTGGAAATTATGGTCTATAAAAAGATTTTTGGATGCCTTTGTTTTCTTCTTCTCAAGCCTGTTTACATAATCGTTAAACGGTACAACACCCTGGGTTTCTATAAGTTCGATTCCGTGTTGGAGGTTGATTACGGCAGTAAGAATTGATATTGCCTGGAAACACTCCTTAGGTGGATTGGTTGTAGTGGCTATCTTGTTTTGAACCCTTCCACGCGCCTTTAAAATATCCCTTTTATTTACGGTAATGGAATTGATCACCTTCATGTTCTTCAAGGCCTTAAGGCGTGTTTTAAGTGATTTCTTTAAAGCTTCCTGAATCTTTGTAAGTTCCTTTCCAAGTTCAATAGGCACCCAATCTATTTTAATCGGATTAAAGTATGGCCTTACATCCGGATCCTCCTCTGTTTTAACTACAACATCCTGGATAAACAGATTGTCACATACCTCCTTGATCTTTGATTTGTCATGGCCAGGTGATGCTGTAAGGGCGAGTATCAGGTGGTTTTCTCTCTCCTGGATATATCTGTTTGCAAGATATACATAGGAATATGATCCGACTCCATGGTGGCACTCATCAAAGACGATGAGTGACACGTCCTCAAAATTATATCTTCCTTTAAGCAGATCTGACTCAACGGTCTGTGGTGTGGCACATATCACACTGGATTCATTCCATCTTTTCTCACGTTCTTCAGGTTTGATTGAACCTGTAATGGAACATACCGGTACATTGAGAAATTCCCTAAATGAATCCTCATGTTGGATAGTGAGCGGTTTACTTGGAGCCAGGACAAGTACCTTTGAACCTTTCAGATTATTCAATCTATCGGCAGCTACAAGTACTGCAACTATGGTTTTACCTAATGCAGTAGGTGCAACTATCATGGTGTTTCCCTTCTTAAGTGCATTAGCTGCTAGGACCTTCTGATAAATCCTTGATTCAACCTTGTCTTTTCTAAGTAAAGGATGATTTATAAAATTTGCCATAGTTGTATTTTTAATATTATTGTTTATATATCTTTTAGGGTTTAATGGGATTGTTAATTTAGATTCATCTGATTTTTACTTATAATCTAAATTATATTATTATATCTTTAATGAGGGTTTGATTTTCTGAAGTTTATGGTGGTGAAATATAATTTTATATTTTATAACTTAATTTTATAATGTAAGATAAGCTAATTTATTTTTTATATTAAGATTATTTGGAAAATAAAGTATGGGTTAGAGAAGAATATAATTTTATATTTTATAACTTAATTTTATAATGTAAGATAAGCTAATCTATTTCTATTTTAAAAGGATTGAAAAATATAATATAGTTTAGATTTAAATATTTTGTTTTTAAAAAATTAATATAATTAATTATTAATTAATATTCTATTGATTTTCAAGACATGTTTTAATTAGATTATATTGGATGAATGATTGTTTATTTTATATGATAAGGTAATCTATTTTATATAATGAATCATTGTTCAATTTATCTAAATAGTATTTATCAATAGTTTATAAATTCATTGTGGAATCTACATCACATAACATTAAAATTAGATTCTTATTTAAAAATAGAATCAGTGTTTTATTATAATAAGATATTGTTTTTCAGGTGCTATTATGAAACTTATAATGGATGAGAGAGGTAAGAAATACTTAATTCCTCAAGATCAGGAATTTCAAAGTGACTTAGGAATCATTAAAAAGGAACAGATGGAAAGGGCAACAATTGGAGATACTTTAATCACCCATCTTGGAAAGGAGTTCCAGGTCATCAAACCAAATATACGAGACTTCATTGATTTGATGGATAGAAGATGCTCCATATTGTATCAGAAGGATATCGGTGCCGTAACATCACATACAGGACTTGGCTCAGGAGACAGGGTGGTGGATGCAGGAACAGGTGCCGCTGCAAGTGCACTTAACTTTGGAAACATTGTAGGCGAGAGGGGTCATGTATACTCCTATGAGATTCGTGAGGACTTTGCAGAGGTTGCAGAAAAGAACATCAATAATTTCGGTCTTAAGAACATTGAGATTAAGAATCAGGATATAAAGGAAGGTATTGATGAGGAGGAGATTGACCTTGTATTTTTGGATTTACCAGAGCCTCATGAGGTATTTGAAGAGGTTTACAAATCCTTAAAGTTAGGCGGATGGCTTGCTGTCTATGCGCCATATATCCAACAGGCTGAGAAGGCATATCACACCGCAGAAAAGTTAGGCTTTTCAGATATTGAAATTCTCGAACAATTGGAACGTGGCATTGAGGTTAGAAAACAGGGTGTCCGTGCTAAAACCCGTATGAATGGTCATACTGGATATATCCTGTTTGCACGTAAGTTATAATTATTGGAACTTCTATTTTCATAATTTATGGGATATATTTTATTTGTATGTAATTTATAATCTCTAAACTTTAGTATTTTTACTTAAATTTATAAAAATCAGTTTTAAAATTTTTATCTAGAATTACTTTAGAAAAATAGGTGTTTTAAAAAGTATTAAAGGACATTTATAATATAATGTCCCTTGAATACGGACTGTTATTTATGAATATATTCTTTTATAATATAAATTTTTTCAATTTTTAGCTATTTTTGACTTAATCTCTTTTTAAATTATTGGTATTGTACATACTATCTTTATGTAGAGATTAAATTTTTAGGTGTACCTAAATTTTATATATTAGTAACAATAATATAATTTTGATTAGCCTAAATTCAATTTTTCATAAGATTAAATTGAATTTGTATCTCTTCTTATTTTTTTTATTTTTTTATTTTTTTTAAATAGGAGGCATTAAAGATGTCTGGATTTATAGAGTTTCAAAATGTTACAAAAGAATATATAAACGGTGACGAGGTTCTAAAAGCTGTAAATAATCTGAACTTCACAATAGATAAAGGTGAGTTTGTTGTAATACTTGGACCATCAGGTTCCGGTAAATCAACACTACTAAACCTTCTTGGAGGACTGGATCATGTAAGCTCCGGTAATATTATGGTAAACAGTCATGATATTACAGGCTATTCTGATAATGACCTAACAGAATACAGGGCACATGAGGTCGGTTTTATCTTCCAGTTCTATAATCTGATTCCAAACTTAACAGCCCTTGAAAATTTAGAACTAATCAGTGATGTGATTGGTCGAAAGATTGACGGAAAATCCATGCTTGATAGGTTGAATCTTACAGAACATTACCATAATTTCCCGTCTGAGTTGTCTGGAGGAGAACAACAGAGGGTGTCCATTGCCCGTGCACTTGTTAAAAATCCGAACATGTTGTTATGTGATGAGCCAACAGGAGCACTCGATTCCAATACTGGTGATATGGTTATAGAATTGCTTTATGATATCTGCAAGAATAACAAAACTACTGTAATTATTGTAACACATAATGAGGATATCGCATCCCTTGCAGACAAGGTAATACATCTAAAGAACGGTATTATTGAAAGTATCGATACTAAATTAGATGATGGGAACGCCGATTCTATTGATGCTGAAGAGGTTTTAACCTAGGAACTTGGTTTATGGGTTGATAGGTATGTTATATAAAAAATTGATAAGGGATTTGTCTAGTCATAAACTGCAGTTTATAGCTATTTTCCTCATGGTGTTTCTTGCGGTATTTATATATGTTGGAATAGGCTCAGAGGCATTTGGATTTGATCAGGAGGTAAAATCCTACTATAATGAGACAAACATGGCTAATGTATGGCTATATGGCGATAGCTTTAACAGTGTCTCGGTAGACAAGATTAATAATATGTCCTCGGTTGAGGGTGTGGAACGTCAACTGTCTCTAACTGCAAAGGGGGATATGAGCTATGATCCCGATGTTGACTTGCGGTTTGTGGAAAACAATAGTGTGGCAAAATATTATCCGATTACAGGTTCCAAGTTGAACCTAAGTGATGAGGATGGTATCTGGTTAGATGATAAGTTTGCAAAGGCACATAACTTGAAGGTAGGAGACGACATAACCCTCAAGTTCAATGGAACCGAGATTACAAAGACAATTAGGGGAACGGGATATTCTCCGGAATATGTGTTTGAGGTACCTACAAAGTCAATAGTTCCTGACTACAGAATCCAGGGCTTCGGATATCTTTCACATGAGGCATTTCCATATGACATACAGTATAATACAATACTTATCAGAACAAATGAGAATACATCAAAGTTCCATGATGACCTGGATGATGTCATGGATGACTACAATACATTCCTGTCAATTGAGAATCATGGAAGCCACAAAACAATCATATCAGAAATAGACCAACACATGATGATGGCCGACATGTTTCCTATAATATTTGTTGTTGTAGCGTTGTTAATACTTCTTACAACAATGGCACGTATAATAACAAATCAAAGAACAGTGATAGGCACATTGAAGTCATTGGGATTTTCAAATAGAAAGTTGATATTCCATTATCTGTCCTATGCATTGCTACTTACTGTAAGCGGCAGCATACTTGGATATATCTTAGGTCCATTGTTACTTCCTCAACTGTTCTATCCATCCATGTCCGAATTCTATTCCCTGCCCTATTGGGGACCAGGCTTTGACATAAGCTTTATAGAGGTACCTATTGCAATCATAGTATTGTCAGTTCTGTTTGCTCTAATGGCAATCTATAGCATTACCCGCGAGTCACCTGCAGATGCACTGGAGCCGAAAGCCCCTAAAATATCAAAACTAAGGTTTATCAATAAAACAAGTCTATGGCAGAAACTGAGCTTTAATCTTAAATGGAACATTAGGGATATTAACAGAAGTAAGGTAAGGTCATTTGTAACAGTTGTAGGTATTCTCGGATGTACGGTTCTGCTTATATGTGGATTTGGTATGAATGACGGAATGTATGAACTGGAACACTGGCAGTTTACAGGTATCAACCACTATAATTCCCAGATCGTCCTGGAGGACAATGCAAGCTCATCACAAATTGATTCTATTGTTAATAAGTATAATGGAACAAAGGTGATGACATCAAGTATCGAGATTAAACATAATGGCATCGAGAAGACCACTACGCTGCAGTCCTATAACGCCACAGGTATCATAACCCCTAACAATCAGTATGAAAATCCAATCTCATATGACAATAATAGTGTGCTTTTGTCAATTAAATCAGCAGAGCTTTTAGGTGTGGATGTTGGTGATAAGATTGAATGGCATATCTATGGTCAGGATAAATGGGTCAATTCCACCGTTACCGGAATATCAGCAGATCCCTCAACACAGGGATTGGTCATGACACCACATAAACTTGATGAGCTGGGCATTAACTTTACACCTTCAACAGTGGTTAGCTATGATAGGGACATTGATGAAAACCTGACTGGTATAAGCACAGTTAATCATGTTGATGATCTGGAGAGAAGTTGGAATGAGTTAACTGGAGTATTATATCTTATTGTTGGGGTATTATTGGTATTTTCATTAGTTTTGGCCATTATCATCCTATACAGTTTAGGCATGTTGTCATTTATTGAATCTGAGCGAAGTTTTGCAACACTAAAGGTCATTGGTTTTAAATCAAAAGCTATTCAGAAGATCTTTTTAACTAAGAACCTGTTCCTGTCTATTGTAGGATTTGTTATAGGTGTTCCTTTAGGTCTATATGTTCTAAGACTGATGCTTGATACTGCCGGTGAGAACTATTACTATCCAAATACATATTCGCCACTTTCCATTGTGTATTCATTTGTAATTGTGATTTTCGTTTCACTTGCAGTAAACCTGTTGTTGTCTAGACAAATCAGGAGGATCGATATGGTTAAATCACTAAAAAAGGGTAGGGAGTAGATAATATCTTTAAAAGTAATATTAAAGGAAGATTGTATTTAATAATGTTAAGATTTTCTTATTTTATTTAGAAAATTAAATTTAGTAAAAAAAGTTATTTAAGGACATTATTTAATGTCCTCTATTTTTTTATTTATTTTTGTAGGTTAAATCTGATTATTCAACCTTTGCTTTAAAATCATCATAGTTACTTGCTAATTCATATTTAATATTTTCACGATTTTTAGTTAATGCGGCAAAGTGTTTTTTACCACATTTAATCTTGTTTTTCTCGTTTTGTCTAAGGTTTTCCCAATCGATACTTCCTTTAGTTTCAACTACAAAGTATAAACTGTGTAATTCAATGTCTTCTTTAAACATTATAGCCCAATCAGGATTATAATTTCCAATAGGAGTATTGATTTTAAACCATTCTGGAAGTTTAATATATAGTTCAACATCGGGATCATTTTCTAGTCTACTTGCAAATTTTGATTCAACCTTACTGTCATAGACTACATAATTATAAAGGGAATGTTCACTTTTAATTATATTTTTATCTAGGTAACCGAATAATTCGTCATCCAAGAATAGTTCTTGACTATAAGAATCATCTAACTCAGTATACTTAATACCATCAATTAACATTCCATTCAATTCATGTTTAATGATTTTAAGCACGTTTTCCATGTATTCTTGTGGATTCTTCTTAAATTGTTCAAGAGTTTCACTTTCAATTAATATTTTAGCTATTGTTTTACGTGTAAGATATGTTTCATTTTGAAGATATCTTATAATATCTGGAAGTGCTACCTCTTCTTCATCACTATAAACAACAGATGGAGGTATTTTACCTTTTTCATCTACGGTAACTCCTCCTGCATCAATACTTAATCCAGTTTTTGTATAGATTAATTTAGGAGGTTGAACTTTTACTTCCATTCTTAAAGCATCACTACATTTCTTAATCAATTCATCAGTATCAAAATCAACTGAATAGGTGGTTTTATGTTTGATTTTATCCCATAACTTCTTAAATCCAGGGGATAAGTAAACCTTCTTATTGACCTTGACGTGACGTTTTCTATCCGCAGGCATAACTGGAACTTTTCTGGTATGTCTTTGTGCAATACTAATAATTTGTTCTTTAATTGGTTCAAATTTTTCTGGAACAACGACTTTCTTATTCTCAATGTCTGTTCTTAAGGCATCCTGGATTTTACCTTTGCCATCAATATAGTTCATTTCTTTGAACTTATTGAAAATCATCATGGAACCTTGTTTTCCAATTGGTTTTGGGATTCCATTTTTATCTGTCATAGTTAAATATGCAAAACTGTCTTTTTCAATAATGTTGAATTTAATTCCAGTATCTGCTTCAATTTCAGTTTGTAGACCTTTAGCAAAGTCTTCATAACTTTCATTAGCTATTATAGTTAACTTGTTAATTGCTCTTTCATGAATACGTTCACCATCTTGATTAACACATAACCTTAATCCTCTACCGATTTCTTGACGTTTCTTCATAGTGGAAGTAGTTTCATTCAGTGTACATATTTGGAAAACATTAGGATTGTCCCATCCTTCCCTTAATGCAGAATGTGAGAAAATAAATTTGAGTGGAGAATCAAAGCTTAATAATTTCTCTTTATCTCTCATAATTAAGTTAAAAGTACTTTCATCATCCTTATTGGTTTTAATTTTACCAGTTTTTGTTTCTCTGGTGTCTTTAACCTTACCTTTTTTATCTACTGAGAAGTAACCATTATGGACTTCTTCTGGACTTAAACTTAAGTCAATATCCTTGTATAATGTACTGTATTTTTGCTTTTGTATTACTTTTTTATATTCTTCTTCAAAGATTTTAGCATATGGTCCTTTAATAGGGTTTCCTTCATTATCATATTGTCTGTAATTTGCTACCTTATCAATAAAGAATAGACTTAACACTTTGATTCCTTTTTTATTAAGTAATAGTTCTTTATCTAAGTGTTCTTCTATTGTTTTTCTAATTTGTGCTCTTTTAATTGCAAGATCATTAATTTCACCAACAGGAACATCTATCCTCAATATGTCATCTTTCGGCATAAATTTAACGAATTCATTTCCTTCTTCACAATAGATTTCATCTATAATATAACCTTGATATATTTCTCTATTGGTAATCTCAGATAAATCATCACCTTTACGAACCTTTACAATATCTCTTTTAACTTTACCGTTTTTGTTCATATCTACTTCTATTTTGGCAGTAATTGGTGATTTTGTATTGTCTGTTGATACTAATTTAAGGTATGCCTTATTGTGGTAGTTTAAAGATTTTAAACTTGCAACCTCAATTCCTTTAACTAAATCCATTTGATATGCATCTACTGCATCTAATTTATAGATTAAATTATCAATTTCTTTATGTGTAGCAGAATATCTTAAAGTGCATAATGGGTTTAATGATGAAACAGCTTCTTTGGATCTAGCTGTAGAAATTGATGATTGTGGTTCATCAACAATTACGATTGGATTGGTTTCTGCAATTAAGTCAATAGGTTTGTATCCACTAAGTTTATCTTGTGGTCTATGGATAATATTCGCTTTTGTTTCTTTTTCAATATCCTTAAAGCTCTTATTGAAAGCATCAATGTTAATAATCATGATTTGTATGTTAGAACTTGTTGAGAAGTTTCTAACCTGCTCTAATTTAGAACTATCATATACAAAGTAATCATATAAAACATTGTCATATAATCCTTTGAAATGTTCTTCTGTAATCTTAAGGTTCTTATAAACTCCTTCTTTTATTGCGATATTTGGAACAACAATAATAAATTTAGTAAATCCATATAATTTATTTAATTCAAAAATGGTTTTCAGATAAACATAGGTTTTACCTGTTCCAGTTTCCATTTCAATATCAAAATTTAAATCTCCTAATGTTTCACTTGGAGCTATCTTATTATGGGTTTGAACCTTTCTAAGGTTTTCTAATATATCATATTTGCTTATTGTAAGTTTGTTTCCAACACCTTGACCAAATACAATTTCTCTTTCATCTTCTGCATCTTTATTAAAGTTTACATAATCAAATCCTACCTGTCCATTTATTGAAAAATATGACATCATTGAAGATTGGCCTTCAAATAAATCGGTTACTGCTTTAACAGCATCGGTTTGATACTTCAGATTTGAATCAAATTTAAGTTTCATCTTATCATTTCCCATCATGCTTTCTAAATTGTTATGAATTCTTTGATATTGTTTACTTTTAGGGTTTCTTTTATGTTGGTTTTGTCTGAATCAGATTTGAATCCGTTGTCTTTGAATACTACTCTTGTGCTTATTGAGTCTTTGCCTAGGTCTATGATTGGTTTTGTTATGTCTTTTGTTATGTTGTCATCTAGGCATATGAGTAGTGCTCCGTGTCCTACTGAGTATATTGTGTGGTTTTCTGTGTTTTCTTTTTGTATTGGTAATGTTAGGTCTATTCCGTATTTGAGCATTATTTCGTATACGAGGTCTTCTTCTGTTCTGTCTTCTTTTATGTTATCTGTGAAGTTATCTAGTGATTCCGCTAGGTTTTTGTAGTCGGGATCCCATTTTTGTAGATTTGATGAGTCTAGTTTAAAGACTTTGAATCCTATATCTAAGTCTTTATTGTCTGATTCTTCCAGTATTTTGTCTCCTGCTCTTCTTATTCTTTCTTTACCTATTTCACAGATATTTTTGTATCCTGCTTTGTATGCTTCTGATTTTTCATCTGTTGGTTCGGGAAATTGAACTAAAATAAAATTATTATCTACATTATTTTTTTGATTAAATTTCATTAAACTATGTCCTAAACTTCCAGATCCAGAAAAAAAATCCATAACAATATCATTATCTTTTAAAACTCTTTCAATTAAATATTCTAATAAACCAATGGGTTTTGAAAAATCAAAAATTTTAAAACCAAACATTTTTTTAAGTAATAATGTTCCATGTTTAGCACTTCCTTTGCCAATAATGATATTTGAAGGAGTATTACCCAATCTTTCTTTTTTAGTATGTAACATACCATTATCTGATAAAAAAACATCTATTAATTTTTGACCTTTTCTGTCAATAACTACTTCATTATTAAAATATCTTTGTAGTGTAACTGGATTTCTTAAAGGACCTCTAATCTTAACATCATTTGTCAAGATACCATTTTTAATTATCATTCCTTCTTTATTTAATATTTTATAATAATCTTTTTCACCACCTACTTTACCTTTAATGGTTTTATTAATAATATTATTGCATTTAACTCCCTTTGGAATTATTATTTCTGAAATTTTATTACCTCCATTTGTAATAAGTTTAATAATATATTTGTCTTCAGATTTTTCAGGTAATAATTTAATTTTAGAAGTTTTTCCATATGTTAAAACATATTCCCATGCTTTTTTGATTTTCCCTAAATTAGCTCCTGCAAATTGTGTATTTTCAGTTAATTTAGAAGAAACAGTATTGAGCCAAGCAAATGAAGTTATAAAATTTTCTTCTCCAAAAATTTCATTACATACTTTTTTAAGATTCTCTATCTCATTTTCATCAATACTAATAAAAATAATACCATCATTTTTTAATAGGTTTTTAGCTAATTTAAGACGAGGATACATCATGTTTAACCAATTACTATGGTATCTTCCATTTGTTTCTGTATTTGTACTTATTTTAGAAAACCCCCCCCCCCATTTAGTTTAGAGCTTTGACCGGTTATTTCAAGATAATTTTCTATATTGTCTTTATAATTATCTGGATAAATGAAGTCATTACCTGTATTGTAAGGGGGATCTATATAAATCATTTTTATTTTGTTGTAGTATGTTTTTTGCAGTAGTTTTAGGACTTCTAGGTTGTCTCCTTCTATGTATAGGTTTTGTGTTGTGTCCCAGTTTTTTGATTCTTCTTTGCATGGTCTTAGTGTTCCTGTTGATTGTTTTTGTGATTCTTTTATTGCTTGTGTTTTTCCAGGCCATGTAAAATTATATCTTTCTCTATCGGTTTCAACATTTTCGCCAAGAATTAATTTAAGCTTATCAAAATCAATTTTATCTTCTGTAACAATTTCGGGGAAAATATCTTTTAATTTGGATATATTTTCAGCCAAAATATCTTTACTTTCTCCATTTAATTTGTATTCATTCATGAAAAATCACTTCTTACCTTTAAAATTCATTCTATTTCTTATAATTTCTCTATTAAAACCAGGAGGTTTAGGTTTTAAACTGGAATCCTCACAATATAAGTCATTTTTAATAGCTTCTTCTCTTAATTTTTTAATGTCTAAATTACATGTTACAATGTAATCATCATCTCCACCTTTTAAATTGATAATATATTTGTCTTGTGAAGAAGATGGTTGTATAATCATACTTCCTCCATATTCTGAAGTATTTGATTTAATACAATAACAGAATAAGTCTCTAGATAATGACTCAGCAATACTATTGAAATATAATGTATCTTTATTAAATTCGGATACTGTAACAATATCGCAACAATTCTTAAACAAGCTCCTATCTTGTATGTCTGCAATTTCATAGCAATAGTATGGTGCAATATAAATATTATTCCAAATTAATAAATGATATTCTTTAATATAATTTATTTTGTCATTATGCTTTATTTTTTTATAAATTGGTATTTTATCATATTTTTTATATAATTTCAATTCACTTGGAGCATAATGATTTTTTAATCTGTATAGTAATGCTGTTTCATAATATTCGTCTGAAACTTTAAATGGTAATGAAGCCATTATATAGTTACCTACCTCACTTCTATTTACTATTGGTTCTACTCCAAAAATTATAGCCATTTGATGATCTTTTGAAACTTTAGCAATTTTATCAATCCATTCATATGGAATATACATTTCGGGCATTATCAGTAACTCTACATTTTTATTTATAGCATCATTTATTAATCCTTTAATTGTATCTAAATGTTCGTTTGTTAAATAATTTTTATTTTTAATTTTGTTAATTATATTGTTTTCATCAAGTTTAGTATTAAGTAGACCTACTTTTACTTTATTTTTAATTCCGTAAGATACTCTAATGGTATTTAAAGAAAAGTTGATATTGTTTTCATTAATTTCGTGTAGTTTACATGTTTTGCATACTTGTTTAAATTTTTCATTAATTTCTAAAGGGTTATTTAATCCATTTTCTTTAATGCATTCTGAATCAGATTTTTCGAAGTTAAAGCAGTAATATAATTTTTGTGAGTTTTCAAGATATTCTATTTTGTCTTCATTTATATTTTCATTGTTTTTAGAAAAAATTTCTCTATGGATTTCATAGAACATTATTTCATTAAGCTTTATGAACCGTGGATATACTCCAATGAAGTATTCTCCATTTTCAGAAGATTCTTTAATTAAATCATATTCTATTATATTCTTTTTATTTTCTTTATCATTTTTTTCAATTTTTTTAATTATGTGGTGTGTATCTTGTAAAGGATATCTCATTAAACCATTATTTTGCATTAATGAAAAGAGGAATGTTTTTATTTTATCATTCAATGTTTTATTTGTCTCAGATTGAAAGTCAATGTCACATATTTCTTTAATTGTTTCTATATTAATTTTTTTTATGCTCTTATTTTTAATATTATCAAAATATGATCCAATATCTTTTTTTAAATAATCAATAGATTTATTATTTTTAAGTGATAATGTTCTAATCAATGAAGAAAGTAAAAACAAGTATAATGAAGATTTTAAGTTTTCTAATTCTAAAGTTTCATTTAATGTTTCATTATTATGTTTTTTGTCATCTGATTCTTCACATAAATAGTATTCATATTTTAATTTACTATCATCATTTTTATTAAATGATTTAAGTAAATCAATTTCTTCGATTATATCTTCTATTAATTTTAATAATTTATCGTAATAATTATTTATGTATAAAAATGAGAATATTTTTTCCCAAAGTACAATATATTCTAGCATGTTCTTTTTAAATGCATTAAGTATTTCATCTACAACTTTCTCATCATATTTTTCATCAATATGGACAGAACTATCTAGTAATTGAGATAATAGTTTAGAAATTTCATATTTGTTAATTTTAATATCTTTAACATTATTCAATTTATTAATTGATTCTTCATAGTCTATTTTATAACAATTTTCTTCCAAACTATTAATTATAGAATCACTTTCATGTAATAATTTAAATTCACTTGAATTTAAAAATATAGCTTTTCTAAAGTTTTTTATAAAAGCATTTGAAAATTTATGGGAGAATTTATAAATTTTAAGTTTTTCTCTTTGTATTTGGAGATTTTTATAATTATAATAATATTCATCATCATCAGTGTAATGAATTATAGCGTCATAAATAGTGTAAATTTTATTTATTTCAATATTTTCATCTTTTGACTCTTTATTTTTCTTAGTATTGTCTTCTTTTAATATTTTATTGAGGGGATATTCATTTTCTTTTTCATTTTCCACAGTGAAATATTTTTTAATAATGGATTCTAGATTATATTCTTCAATGAATTGTTTTTCTTTAAATGATTCGCTTCTTTTATGAGATTCTAAAACAATTAATATGTCATCAACATATCTTCCATAGTAAAAAGGATTCAAATCTTCTAAAATTCTTTGATCTAAACCTTGTAAGTTCCAATTTGCTATAATTAATGATGGTAAAAAACCTAAAGGTATCATAAATTCATTTTCATATTTATCTTCATCTATTTCATTATGTCTGATAAATTTTGAGGAATATTTTTTAAAAACTGATTTAATAAAATTAGTTAAATTATTATTTAATTTTTTGTCTTCTTCTTCTTCTTTTTCATCTTTTTTATCATTTTTTTCGAGCATTGATTTTTTATCAATTATATTTAGTGTTTTATTGATATCTATTTTTAATTTTTCGAAATTAATCAATGAACTATAATAATAATCTTTTAAATCTAAAGATATCATGATTGCATCTTTATCATCATTTGTAAGAATTTCTACACTATTTAAACCATTATCTCGCCATGATTCGTAATTTTTATAATATGGTTTAAATAAAAATGGGGTAAATTTTTTATGAGATTCATTGTTTTTAATACTTTCTAAAACAGTTTCATTTAAACGATTTCCATAACAATTATCATATAATTTATCATCTAATATATAACCTACTCTAAGAATCCATAAAATACCTAGTATATGTCCTTCTACAGGTAAATCAATAAAATAGTGAATTTTTGAAATATTTTCATTAGAGGTATTAAAATTGGTTATTTCCTTCTTTTTTTTATTATCGGAACTTTTATTAACTTTAAATTCTTTAGGAAAAGAAATAACGTTTATTTTTTCAATCATTTCTTTTTTTATTTTATCAAAATCATCAACCAATTTTTTAGCTAAATCTTTAAAATAATCATCAAATTTATTTTTATATTTATCTTCTGGAGTTTGTTCATTTTCATTGGAATCTTCAGATTTTTCATAGTTAAAATTTTCATATTCAAATTGTGCAAGTTTTAATCTATTAATAGCACTATAATTATCATAATAAATTTGTGTTTTATATTTACGGTAAGCATTTTGTAATTCTTTAGATAAATCATTTATGTAAGTCATAAACTCACCATTAAATTGTTATGAGTTCTTCAATGTTGTTTACTTTTAGGGTTTCTTTTATGTTGGTTTTGTCTGAATCAGATTTGAATCCGTTGTCTTTAAATACTACTCTTGTGCTTATTGTATTTTTGCTTAGGTCTATGATTGGTTTTATTATTTCTTTTGTTATGTTGTCGTCTAGGCATATGAGTAGTGCTCCGTATCCTACTGAGTATATTGTGTGGTTTTCTGCATTTTCTTTTTGTATTGGTAGTGTTAGGTCTATTCCGTATTTGAGCATTATTTCATATACGAGGTCTTCTTCTGTTCTGTCTGTTTTTATGTTGTCTACATATTTGTCTAATGATTCTGTTATGTTGTTGTAGTCTGGGTCCCATTTTTGTAGATTTGATGAGTCTAGTTTAAAGACTTTAAATCCTATATCTAAGTCTTTGTTATCTGATTTTTCCAGTATTTTATCTCCCGCTCTTCTTATTCTTTCTTTTCCTATTTCACATATGTTTTTGTATCCCGCTTTATATGCTTCTGATTTTTTAGTAGTTTCTTCTGGGATTTGTACCATTATAAACTTATTATTTTCATTGTTCATTGAATTATTAAGTAAACAACCTTCAGCTGTAACTCCACTTCCTGAAAAAAAATCTAGTATTATTCCATCATCTAAAATATAATATATTAAGGTTGATAAAAAATTGTTAGGCTTTGGGTGATTAAATATTTTGGAGTCAAATAAAGATATTAAATCTTTAGTACCCTTTTGATTCATATATTCATTTGTACTGAATTCTAAACTATTCACTTTATTACGTGTACCTCTTAGTTCATTTAAATATCTTTTAAAAATAAAACCTCTTTGATTGTCTGAGTACTCTTTTTTAAATTTAATTTTCCCATTTTTTAAATATTCATTAAATTTTTCTTTAGAAAATTGCCAACATCTTCCTATAGGAGGAATATCTATTTTTTTAGTGAAAGGGTTTTCAATCTCAAAATCATAACCAGAACGTGGAACAGTGGGGTCACTACTAGTCCAAGGCCCATTAGGATCATTATCTGGATTTTTATAATTATCGAACTGTTTATTTCTTCCTTTTAAATTAACTAAGTTAATAGATTTTGCATAAATCAATGTATTTTCATGCTGAATATTTAAACCTGTTTTAATATCATTGGTTGAAGACTTTGTTTTCCTAATTATGTCTCCAACGAAATTTTCTTCACTGAAGATTTCATTACATATCTTTTTAAGGTTTTCAACTTCATTATCATCAATTGATATAACTATAACTCCATCTTCAGTTAATAAGTTTCTAGCAAGTTTAAGACGTGGATACATCATATTCAACCAATAAGAATGATATCTCCCATTTGTTTCAAGATTTGAACTTAAAGTAATCCCTGAATTTTTTTTACTTGAGTTTACACTTTGTCCAGAAATTTCTAGGTAATGTTCTAAATTGTCAGAATAATCATCGTTATATATGAAATCGTTTCCAGTATTATAAGGGGGATCTATATAAATCATTTTTATTTTTTTGTAGTATGTTTTTTGCAGTAGTTTTAGGACTTCTAGATTATCTCCTTCAATATATAAATTCTGTGTTGTGTCCCAGTTTTTTGATTCTTCTTTGCATGGTCTTAGTGTTCCTGTTGATTGTTTTTGTGATTCCTTTATTGCTTGTGTTTTTCCAGGCCATGTAAAATTATATCGTTCTCTATCGGTTTCAACATTTTCACCAAGAATTAATTTAAGCTTATCAAAATCAATCTTATCTTCTGTAACTATTTCGGGAAATATTTCTTTAAGTTTTTCAATATTGTCTGATACAATATCCTCACTTTTACCATCTAATGTAGTTTGAATCATGATTTTTCCTCTTTTAGTTGGGTTTTTAATTTTTCTTTCTGATTTTTCAGTTCATTAAATTCCATATTCAATTCTACTTTTCTATTAAATTGAGTTTCATTTTTAATTTCAAGTTCGATTTTTCTGATTTTTCTATTAATTTTTTCAATCTGTTTATTTATACTTCGGATTTCTTGAGTAGATTTGTCTACAATATTTGTACCTGTTCTTCTAGAACCATTATAATGTACTATTGCACCAAGAATACTATTGTAAAATGTATAGGCATTTGTAAAGTCTAAATTATATAATTTTAAATTTTCAAAAAGTTTTTTTTCAAATTTATTATGTTCTTCGGTTTCTAAATCAATCCAATTAGTTTTTATAATATCATCTAAAGTATATTTTGTAGAATCTACCTTATTAATTGCAATATTAGTTACATGTGCTCTTATTTTACTTTTATATTGTAATATTACAACTAAAGGATATCGCATTGTTCTAAATATGATTTCTACAATTCTATTTAGTTGCTTATCTTGTTTAAAATAGGAATCTACTTTATTTTCAGATTTTTTTAATTCCTTTAAATTCTCATCCTTCAAAATCAGGTTAATTATTTCCACTTCTTCGTAGTTTCTTGTATCACTTTTGTATTTTTCTAATCTAATTGTATCATTTGAGAATTTATATGACCATTTAATCTGCCTTACATATTTTGTAAACAAGTTTTGATCTTTAATTTTAAGGTTTCCTTCATTGAAAATCTCTTTTTTAGTAATGACAAAGTTTATTTTACAAGATTCTGGAATATCTTTTAAATACTGATAAATTAGAACATCTCTCACATCTTCCATAAATATCACTTATTCGTCTTTTATAATTAGGAAGGTTATTAACTCAAATTCTTCTAGTGCATCCATATCTTGTCTTACAGTATTTGTTCCACCTGAATGGAATAAACTTGATACTCCAACTTCTTGTTTTTTACCAAGTATATTTTCAATTGCTTCTGCAAGAAGATTGGAGTATTTTTCCATATCTTTTCCATCATTGGTTTCATCATCAAAGATTCTTACAAGATTAGTTAATACCTTGTCATTATCTACACAAAGTTTTTTATAATAATCTAAAATCTTTTTAGATTTAATATAATTAAATTTAAGTTCTCCATTTTCTCCAATATATACAAGATAATATGGACTTAATGGGTTATTTTCAATAGACTCAGCAGTTCCACTTGTTTGTCTAACTAAAAATATTACACCAGGGCTGATTTCTCCACGTAAGTCTTGAGGTATATCTGTAATTGAGTAAATTCCTTTAGGTGCTCTTTCAAGCTCTACCTTATGTTCTTTCATATAGTTCATTAACTCAATTTTAAAGTCATTAAAGGTTAAATCTGTGATAGAAATAGTGTTGGATATATCCTCAATATCAAGGACTTTATCTTGTAATTCTTTTAATTGGTTTTTACGATATTGTAAATCATTCATGGTTTGATCATCAGATATAAGATTTTCTTCTCCTGTTGCACTTATATCTACCATTTGCATCTTATTTTTAACTCTGCCTTCTAAATTTATATATTCATCTAGTTCCATATTAGGCCAGAAGTTAACAAGTTGTACTTGTTTATTCTTTGAACCGATTCTATCTATTCTTCCAAACCTTTGAATGATTCTTACAGGATTCCAATGAATATCATAATTAATTAAATAATCACAGTCTTGAAGGTTTTGACCTTCAGAAATACAATCAGTACAAATAAGAATATCTATTTCTTCTTTTATATCTGGGTCAATACTTTCTCTTTCCTTGGATATTGGTGAGAAATTTATTAAAATATCATTAATGTCTGATGCTGTAACAGTTTTAAGAGTTGTTTTATTTACACCAGAACCTGTTACAAGGGCTGAGTTAAGACCTAAATCATTTAAAATCCATTGATGGAGATTTTCATATAAATATTTTGCAGTATCTGCAAAACTTGTAAAGACAATGATCTTTTTATTATTAAGGTTAATCGGATTATTAACCTTTGTTTCGATTAACTCTTTTAAATCTTGAAGTTTACAATCCTCCTCAGGACTTACTTTATTTGCTTTTATAAGTAAATCTTCAAGTTTTACTTTATCTAATTCCAAATCTTGTCTCCATTTAACAGGATCTATATCTTGAATTAAGATTTTCCTATTTCTTCCAAACATCATATCATCATATTCTTCCTCTTCAGGATCAATTAGGTTAATATCGATGTCAGAACATATTTCATCAACATTATTATCTAGTCTTTTAAGTGTTTCATTAATATTATTTAATAATTTTTGTGTTGTTAATCTAAATGCTTCAATAGAACTTTCCATACGTTTTAATAGGTTTATTCTCATTAATTGAGTAACACTATGATCACGATCCCTTTGTTTAAATTTACTTCCTTGACTGAGATTTATATCATATTTTTCTTCGTATTTTTCTAATTTATTAGGATAAATATAATCCATAGGACGATATATTCCAAGATTTAACCTTGAAATCTCACTATTAATTTCATTCAATGGTGGAAATATTGACTTATCTGCTATTTCAGATTTTATATTTATTGGTGTTTTTCTTTCAGGGAATTGGCCAATTTCATCTGTCCCATAATATTTTTCAATGTGACGTCTTGAACGTGCAATTGTCAGAGTATCTAAAAGTTTAAAATAGTCTAAATCGATATTATCAACAAATTCTGTTTCATTTTTTAATTCATCGGGTATTTTTGCCCATTTGTTGAAAACACCTTGAGCTTTTCTTAAAGTATTTTCTATACTAGGAATACCTTCATCTTCAAGTGCTCTATCATCATCTTCTGTAATAAATGCGATCTGGTTCTTAATATCTGTCATTTTATTGTTTACAGGTGTAGCAGATAACATTAAAAGACGAGTTTTATGTCCACCTTTTATAATATCTTGCATTAATTTTTGATATCTTGTTTTCCTATCTTTTACAGCCGGATTATTTCTAAAGTTATGTGATTCATCTATAACAACAAGATCATAATTTCCCCAATTAATGGTTTTTAAATCTAAATCACCGGATTTACCACTTTCACGACTTAAATCCGTATGATTTAACACATCATAATTGAACCTATCATCAACAAAAATGTTTCTCTTATCATTTTGAGTGTAAATGGTCCAATTATCCCTAAGTTTTTTAGGTGTAAGAACAAGAACTCTATCATTTCTAAGTTCATAATACTTAATAACTGCTAAAGCAGTATATGTTTTACCTAATCCTACACTATCTGCAATAATACAACCATTATACTTTTCAATCTTATCAATAGAACCAATTACAGCATCTTTCTGGAAACTATATAATTTATTCCAAATCTTAGTAGTTTTAAGTTGGTTTCCTTTCCTAATAATATTGTCTTCATCAAGAGAATCAAGGTTTCCACTAAATATATTATATAAGGATAAGAAATAGATGAAATCGGGAGAGTTTTCCTTATACATGGTCTCCATTTGTTTTAGGACTTCATCTTTAACATCTTCTAATAATTGATTATTATTCCATAGGTTTTCAAAAAGTAGTAATGAACTTTGTGTAACTAATTGACCATAATTACACATATTAAGATCTTGTCTATTAGATGGAGAGAAACCTAAACCTGCTGATGTAAAATCCACAGTACCATTTATGGAAATGTTTGAATCATCTCCATTATCTACAAGAATCATACGTGGTTGTGCTTCATTAGGTATTTTAAGAGATTTAATATCTGTCCTATATTTAATCCATTCAGCACATTCCTTAGAAATGGAAGATTGGGTAAGTTGGTTTTTAAGTTTAATTTCAAAGTCATTTCCAAAAATACTATTATTATCAATATAATATTCTCGGGATTCTTTTTCCTTATTACTTTTAATAAAACTAGGTTTAGTATAAATAAAACGCATATTGTCAATATTATCTAATTCTTTTTTTAACTCATCATAAGCATAGATTGAAAAATAAGCAGAGATAATAGATAATTTAGAACCTTTTTTTATACTGTCCTTAAGTTCTTCATATACAAAACCTTGTGTTTTATTATCTATTATTTTAGGTTCTTTTTGCAAATTATTCACCCTAATAATTTTAAGAATATAATTAATAATATTTATAATTATAAACTATACTTAATATTTTATATTTTAATTTTTTTTTTTTTTTTAACTGATTTGCGTTGTGTGAAGCTTTATTTTTTATTTTCTTCATTATTTGCATTTTATTCATTTTTTATATAATCAATTAATTTTTATCCGATTTTTTGTTTTATAAAGATTCTTTAATATTTTTCAATAACTTAAACTATTTTTTAATTTTTAAATATTACTTAATTTTTAAATAATATTTATAATCATTGTTTTATAATAATATATTTGTAAATTTCGTAAAAGAACTGGACTACAGAAGTATATTCTGCCACAATCCGTGTTTTATTAGATTATATTTTGCAATTTTAAGTAAAAGGAAATCTCAAATTCATAAAAAATTTAACTAAAATCACCATCGTCTGTAAAATCCTGTGTACTCTTTAACCTGTCCTGTTAGATATTTGGTAAGTAATCTTGCTTGGTATAATAGGATATCCTGATAGGCTATTTTTTTATTATTGAATTCAATTTTAGATTCAAATTTTTTATATATTCCAGAAATGAGTGTTTTTTTAGCTTTATCTCCAATTCTAATATTGCCTTCATAGAATTCAAAATCATCTATACTAAGTTGGTTTTTATTAATTATGGATAGCACTGTTTTGTCCACTATTTGTTGTCTGAATTCCTCCATTAAATCAAATACTAAGCTTACTCTCCCATATCGCTCGGAATGTAGGAATCCACAATATGGATCAAGACCAACATTATAGATTGCTTTCCAAACAGTACTCTGTAAGATTGCATAACCATAGTTTAGAAGTGAATTTACAGGATCTTGTGCTCCTCTACCACTTCTTAAAATAAAACCCCAATCATCATTTATTATATAAGAGATTCCTTTCCAATATTCTGAAGAGGCATGACCTTCATAACCTAAGATACTTGATCTAATATTGCCGATTTTATCCACTTTCAAATCTTTTAGTCTTTGAAGTTCTATATTTAGATTATTTTTTATGTCAAGTAAATATTCATCATTATCTCTTGATTTGGCTATTGTTCCAAGTACTGCTTTTTGATTTTCTATTTTGCTTATTATGAATTCCTTAGCTATTTGGCCACTTCTTTTATCAAGTAGGGAATAATATTGCTCCTTTTTTATAATGACATTTTTCTTTTCAGGAGGAGATAACCTATAATCTACCTCCCCTTTCCAATTTATAGAAACACAGTCAATATCATATTCTGAAAGAAGGCTTAATGCATCAAATGTAATGGAACCTTTACCAGTAAATAGTATTTGGGATATGTCCTTGGCTCTAAAATATTTGATTTCTTTATTATTTTCTTTAATAATAATCTGATTATCCCTTTTGCTTACTGATTTGCCAAAACCATCTATAACCAATCTCATAATAACACCTTTAAAATATCATAAAGCTCTCCTTTTTAGGCAGGTCAAGATCACCTTCAATAAAAATAGAATCCTTACAGGTTTCACAAACAGGTATCATCATAATACTGTCATTATCGGATGAAAGATATAATTCAAAATCATTAATAAGTTCTAATCTTTCATCAATATCTAAAAAACCAGAAAAAACAGATTTTTGAACTCTTATAAGTCCATAGTATCGTAATTTATTTATAAAATGAGTACGACTTAAGTTTTCAGAGATATCGTACATTACAAAAACCATAATTTTAAATTCCCCCTAAAATTTAAAATGTATAAAAAGTATTAAAACATAAAAATTGCTGAGACTTGCACAATTAATATCTATTCTTCATTAAGTTAAATAAGGATAGTTAAACTATTAAATTAAAAATAAATAGTTATTTGTCTTTTAAATTTTCAATTTGTAGAAAATTATAAAAATTTTTTAAATATTTTAAGAACTTATTGGATCTATTAAATATTAAAAAAATAATTATTTTAATTGGCATGGATTAAAATGATTCTAATTTAATCTTTATATTTAGATTAAAGAAAATTTTTAAAATTATATTTATTTTAATTTTAATTGAAGTTTCATCGATTTTTACACTTGAAATACTGATTAAAATATGGGGTATCGTAGAATTTTTTTAATATTTTTTTTATAATTCTAAAATTTTCTTCTAATTATTTTTACTTTTATATTTTTTAATTTTTTTTTTTAATTTTACTTTTAAATTATAAAATAAGTTAATTTTCAATCAGGTTTAAAGATTGAGTTTAATAAAAAATCTGTCTGATAATAGAAAATTTTTATTTTAAAAATGGTTTTATATTTTAAGTGAAAAATTGAATTTTGAAGAAGTTCAAGCTTAAAATAAGAAGAAAGTTAGTTAATTTAATTCTAAATTAACTATTAATTTATCTAAAACATTTAATTTTAAAATTTAATACATAAATCTATTTAATGTTATATTTTACTAAACTACTCAATAAATATAGCTGGCTTATATGGCATTGCATTACGGGCCTTGTTCTGCGGATCATAGGAGTCGTCGGTATGGATGACTATCTCACTACCACATTCCTCTTCCATATATGCTTTGCCGTCTTCAAAGATTGACTCCTCATCAATCTTTCCAACATATGGGGTTTTGGTTATCTCACGGCTAATCTTTTTAGCGTTTTGAGCTATTGCTTTTTTATCGGAGTAGATATTTGCTTTGATGGCCCTTCCCATGATCTGACCAATGTCAGGTTTTCCAACCTCTGAAGCTATTTTATATAAATCCCATTTCCAGTCCGGTGCAAGGTATAGGTGGATTTTACTTACATCTGTATCGACCATCTTTTCAATCTCTGTAATATCATGTACTGCATTCTGGATAAGTGCCTCGGAGGTGCTGATCTCGTCACTGATTAGGGACTCGTCATATTCCGGCCAGGATGCCTCTGATACAAAGCCTTCACCACCATAGGTGGACCATAATTCCTCACAGGTATGTGGTGTAAATGGTGCAAGTAACCTGATCCAATTGTCCAGAAGTGTGGATAATACATAGATAACACCCTCATCACCATTATCGATAATGTGTTTTACCCTGTATAGGTAGTGGTCCACATCCTTTTTAAGTAAGAATAATGCTTCCTGTGATGCCTTTCTTGTCTGGAACACCTCAAGTGCCTCTGTTGCATTCTTGATATGTTTGTTTAATTGGCCTATCATCCATTTATCAATATTCCTTGTAAGCTCCACTTCCTTAATGTCAGATAGATTGAGGTTTCCACCTGCAACCTCATCTACTTTGGATGCAAATTCCCTAAACCATTGGAGTCTTCTTTGAGTACCTTTTACTTCCTTTTCCCTCCAGTCGAAATCCTGCCATGGTTCTGCTGAACTCATGAGGAACAATCTTACTACATCTGCAGAGTATTGGTCTATTGCATCGTTAAGTAATATTACATTACCTTTGGAGGAGGACATCTTGTTTCCCTCAAGAAGACCCATACCAAATACAACGGTACCCTTAGGCCACTTGTCCCTAGGGAATATTGCAGAGTGTGCAAACATCAGGAAACTTAAATGGTTTCCGACAAGGTCCTTTGCAGATAATCTCCAGTCAAGAGGATACCAGTAGTTGAACTCATTCTGGATTTTACTTACGGTCTCGCTGTCGACCTTGATGTCATCGGAGTCAATGTCCAGGAACACCTTATTAAAGAATGCCTCATTTAGAAGTTCAGGGTCCATATCCTTTAGGTATTTAGCTATTGTATAGTAGGACATATACATTGTTGAATCTGTAAGCGGTTCAAACAGCCATTTTTTATCCCATGGTACACGGGTTCCAAGACCTACCCTTCTGGAACATGCCCAGTCATCTAGCCAGTCAATATAATAGTTGAAGTTTGACTTAACCTCAGATGGAATAATGGTTTCCCCATCAAGAACCTCATGGGCCTTTCCTTTCCACTCCTTATCGGAGTATTTCATAAACCATTGGTCATCCAATATCTTTACAACACAGCGGTGACCGCAACGGCAGATAACAGGTCTTTCTGCAAAGTCATAGATAATGTCCGCATATCCTTCTTCTATTAAATCATCTCTAACCTCATCCCTTACATATGCAACTCTCTTACCACCATACTTAGGTATGTGGTCACTTACATAACCTTTACTGTGTTCTGTCTTATATAATTCCTCGGTTGCATCATGTAACTTGGGATCGTCCTGGTTTTCAATGCCTAGTTTTTCAATGGTTTCCTTTGCAGGGATTGGGCCATAACCTTTAACGGTTACGACATTTCTAGGTTCGGCCTTTAGGACAGCTTCCTCAAGTCCATATTCCTTGATTAATTCCGCGTTGTTCTTTAAATCACGAAGTGCGATATAATCTGCAGGTGCATCAGCAGGTTCTGAGAATACCACTCCGCTTCCATATTCTGCATCTACAAAGCTTGCAGGGAATACTGGAATCTCTTCACCTGTTACGGGGTTTTTGGAGATTTTACCAATGATTTCTTTAGGGTCGATATCTCCTAGGATCTTTAAATCCTTCTGGTTTGAGATGTTGTAGTATGCATCATCGGACATTATCCATTTCTCACCTTCTGATCTGCCTTTCTCAACTTCAACTAGAATATAGTGAACCTCGGGATTTAACCAGATATTGGTTGCACCGAAGATGGTCTCAGGTCTTAGGGTACCGGTTACAAGGAATTTGTCCTCAAGCGGGAATTTTAGAAGTGTAAGTTCATTAACACCAATACCTTCCCCTTCAAGAAGGTCATGGTCTCCAACAGGGTTCTCGTCATGTGGACAGTATTTTACAGGGTGTTCCCCCTGTATGATTAAGCCTTTGCTTTTAAGTGTTTTCATCTGCCATGTGACAAATTTCTGGAAGGTAGGGTCGATGGTTCTAAATTCCCTTCTCCAGTCAATAGTATAACCCATCTTGCTCATGACATCATGATATTCACTTGAGAAGTATTTTACAATATTGATAGGATCCGCCAATTTTGGAAGTGTTTCCTTAGGTACCTTATGTACGTTTTCATATAAGTCTAGGGTCCATTGATCCTTGTTTTTAATCCTGTCTGCAATTCCAATAACAGGAGCTCCAGTTACATGCCAACCCATTGGGAATAGAACATTATAACCCTCCATTCTTTTAAATCTCGCATAGACATCTGGAACGGTATATGTTCTTCCATGTCCCACATGCATTGCACCACTTGGATATGGGAAAGCTACTGTAATATACATTTTCTTCTTATCATTTGGATTTGATTCAAATAGCTTTGCATCTTCCCATTTCTTCTGCCATTTTTTCTCAATATTCTCTGACACTAAATCACCATTATTCTATCTTTTTAAAGTTAAGTACGTAATATTAAAAATTGACCTATAAAATAAGCTAATTTTATCTAAATAAATATAAACACAATTTTTAACCAAAGATTTAACAGATAAATCATCTGTTCCTTGGTTAATTTTTCTTAAAATAATCTTTTTTTATAAAAAAATAACAAGGTTTAAATCTTAAAATCGGATACCTTAGGAGATTCCGGAACCTCTATCTTATGACGGCTATTTATTACTTTATTTCTAATTAGATTGATTGTATCGTCACTAATGTTAAGACTGTCTCTTATTGTCTTGTTGTCCAAATTCTTATCAATAGCCATATATAAGAGCTTATCTAAAAGTTCATAACTTAAACCTATCTCATCCTCATCAGTCTGGCCAGGCCATAATCCTGCCCTTGGAGGCTTTACAATGATCTCCTCTGGAATTTTCCATGCTCTTGCAAGTGATCTTAACTGTGTTTTATATATGTCTCCAATAGGCTCCATATCACAACCGCCATCACCATATTTTGTGAAGTATCCAATGTAAAGCTCGCTTTTATTTCCAGTACCTACAACCAATGAATTTCTTAGGTTAGCATAATAGTATAGTAAACACATTCTGATTCTTGCCTTGAGATTTCCATCTGCAAGCTGTACAGCATCGTCACTGTATTTACCGTCTCTATGTGCCATCTTTATAAACTCATCTGAGATACTGTCAATATTGACCTCTTTATACTTTATATCCAGGAGTCTTGCCATTAATCTTGCATGGTCTGTATCTTCTTTCGGTGTTGTTGATGAATACATGTGTATTCCAAAAACGTTTTCACATCCAATAGCCTCAACAGATAAGTATGCTGAAACAGTGGAGTCTATACCTCCACTTAAACCTATAACTATACCATCACAATTTGCCTTTGATACCTTGTCTTGTATAAATAAGCAAATTTCCTCATTTACTTTCTCTTCATCTAGCTTAGGTAATGTATACATGAAAATCACATATTCAGTATTTTTTTTTATAAAAATATATTAATGTATTATATATTGTTTTTAATTTATTTAAAATTATTTTATAATAGTGATTTTTTATATGTGATAGTCTGATAATCTAGAATGATTTTTTAAAAATTAATCAGGGATTCTTAAAAATGGTATTTATAAGGGGTTTTAAAATTAAATAGTGAAAAATAGTTAAAATTTAATTTCTTTTAATTACTGTTTGGATAAATCGTCATATGTTAATAAAAATGATTTTTTACTTTTTTCAAGTTTTTTTTAAACAAATTCAGATTTCCATTTATCTATGTTATTCTTATCTTGTTTTTTAATGATTTATTATATGGATATCATTAATTGCTCTTTGACCTACTAACACAGTATTTACATAAAGAATTCCTGTCCTTAATAAACCTCTTCTTTCCAGTACAATAAAATTTACTGTCCTCTTTTGTAACAGTCATGTCCTTGGATTTTATACCGACTGGATGCAAGGACTTCTTAACAATAAAGGTCAGATATAGCGAGATATATTTTATAAAATCCCTATACTCATAATCACCTGGTGAGTTCTCTTCAAAATAGTAGTCAACTCTATCTTTAAAGTCATTTACTTTGTTTTCATCCACTTCTATATTTAAACTTCCAGGATGTTTTCTATTGATGATTTCTTTATAGGTATAATAGTTATATCTTGTAAGTAGGCTTATTGCATCTGTGGAATATCCATGTGGCACTCTTACATGGTCATAATTAATCATGTATTCATAGATTTCATCAAATAGCTCTTTAGTATTCATAGTATTCAACTGTATTGTTCTTTTTAAACTACACTTTCTTATTTTATTATTTTTAGACTATTTTTTTAGTTTGGTTTTATTTTTAGACTATTAAAAAAATTATCTAAGTATTTTAAATTAACTTACTATAATAATATATATTATATATAATAGTCAAGTTTTAAAAAAGATTATATATTAGAAAATATAATTTTTATAATAATTACTTTTAGTTACTAAAAGTTTCTAAAATTTTTTTATAAATTTAACTTAGCATTAAACAACTTAGTTTATTTATAATTTCTAAATTAGAATTATGAGTTTACTTGATATCTAATTAGTTTAGGTTTGAATCTATAATTTTTAAGTTTAAATTATAAATTTAATTAATCCATAGTTTAAATTTATAAAAATAATTAATCAATATTTAATTACTTAATAGCTAAAACTTATAGAGGAATCGTTATGGCATTTAAAGACTTATTCAATTTTAAGAAAGATGAAACCACCTTTGTATTTGTAGGTGGAAAAGGTGGGGTAGGTAAGACCTCAGTATCCGCATCAACTGCGTTATGGTTAGCACGTAATGGTAAGAAAACATTGCTTGTATCAACAGATCCTGCACACTCCCTATCAGATTCACTTGAGATGTACATTGGACCATATCCAAAATTCATTACAGAAAACCTCTGGGGTATGGAAATAGATCCAGATGTTGCAATGGAAGAAAAACAAAGGGAAATAGATGCACGTAAAACATTGACCGACAAAAATACTGCAATGGGATTGGATTTATTGTCAGATCAGATGGACCTTGCATCATCTGCTCCAGGTGCTGATGAGACTGCGGCATTTGAATTGTTCATGCGTATCATTAATAATGATAGTGATGACTATGACATGGTGGTATTCGATACCGCTCCTACAGGACATACCTTAAGATTACTTTCATTTCCGGATTTAATGGAATCATGGGTTGGAAGAATGATGAAGGCCAAGGCAAAGCTTGGAGAGGCTGCAAACAAAATCAAAAGCATTATTCCATTTATGGATGTGGATGAACAGCAAACAGCTGCAGAATTGGAGCAGACCAAAAAAGACGTTGAGAAGGCTAAGAAAATCTTATCAGATCCTGAGAGAACCACATTTAAGATGGTTGTAATTCCTGAGGAGATGTCAATCTATGAATCTGAAAGGGCTATCGAATCATTGAATAAATTTGACATGACAACCGACGGTATCATTGTAAACCAGGTAATGCCTGACATTGATGATTGTGATTTCTGCCATTCAAGATATAAATTGCAGCAGAAACGTCTTGCATTAATCAATCAAAAGTTCTCTGATAAGGAGATTACCCAGGTTCCCTTATTTAAGGATGAGGTTAAGGGCATTGATAAATTAACCAAATTTGGTGACATTCTCTATGAAGGTAGGGAAAATGATGAGATTCACCATGAGGCTATCCAATTATAGTATCTTTACTTTTAATTATTTTTTTTTAATTTTTAAGATATAAAAACAGTTCATTATAATTTTTTAGCACTATAAAAACAGCTCATTATAAGTTTTCAACAATATAAAAAAAATCTGATATAAAAAGAGTTAAACTCCTTTGAATCAAAAGTCAGTTTCTAATTTTTTTTTAAGAGTGTGATTTAAGGCTATATATTTTTTGACTTTTGATCCAGGTGTTTATCTAAGAAATTTAAAGCATAATAATATTTTCCTTGGCAGATAATATTCTTGTGTGTAATGAAAACGAAACCTTTTTTTTAAATTTTTGAGAGAGAAAATTTTAAAGGTAATGTGATTTTTAGGTATGCCTAAACTTCTTGTATTATAGTTAGAACAAACTAGTATATAAATATTTAGGTATACCTAAACTTTTTTCTAAAATTTTTTTAAAAAATCCATACCTGTAAACAAGATATTATAAAAAGTTCGTGTTGTACAAAACTATTTTTTGTGCAGAAATTATTGATATGTGATTTTCATGTTTATTAGGTGAAAGTTTTTTTTAAAACATTCCGAATAATAGATTAATTTTTTTTTAAAATATTTTGGCTTGGTACATTTTTTTATAAGGTGTCTCTCAGCTGAGATTTTATTCTTTAAAGTTCTCATTCTTAATTAAAGAACTTTTAATAGCCATCTGATTTTTTTTTGAAAAATAGGATTTGATAAAAAGCTTTTTTTTAAATCTTCATGTTTGACTATACCCATAGGCTTTTTTTATTTATTAATCATTGATACATAGCTTTTTATCTTATCTCGTTATATATTAAAATATGGAAAGGGAGAAATGGATTAGATATGGGCTTGCAATCTTCTTTATTCTAATACTGCTTTTTGGTTCGGTTGCAATTGTTTTCCTATATACCTCACTGGACTTTAGTCAGTTATTCCTTTAATATTACCATGACACACATATATGTAAACTCAGAGTGACTTACCTCTTCTAAGCTGCCTCTAAATATTCTCTCATCAGGATAGCTTAATCTTTCACAGACTATGACCTGTCTTTCGGAATCTACTCCATTGTCAATTAGAAATTGGGCCATGTCTTTAACCTTTCTTGATGGAAGAGCAATGGTTTCCAATCCATTGTCTATTATTGGAAGTATGTCCTCGATGTTTTCCCTTCCATGGAACGTCATGATATTCGCACTGTCCCATGGGATTTGGCATCTACTTGATGCAAGCTGAAGTGAGCTTATGCCTGGTATGACCTCGATGTTTTCCCTTGGAAAGTCCTTTTCCTCGGATATTTCAAGAATCGGTTTTAGAAGTCCTGAAAAACCGGGATCTCCTGTTGAAAGTAGTGCAACATTTTTACCTTCCTTTGCAATGTCCACACTTTCCTCAAGGTTTCCATGTAGGTTCTTGACATTGAATATGATCTTCTCATTCACATCATCAAATAGATCAATGGCCCTTTTACTTCCTATTACAATATCAGCATTCTTTACAGTTTCCACTGCCTTGTAGGTTAGATATTCGAAGTCTCCAGGTCCAATCCCAACAATATATAATTTTGACATCTTCTTAATTCCTCATGTTTTTAGGTTTATATAAATTAGTATAAACTTTATTGTTTATTTTATATTAATGTAATAATCTATTTTTTAGAATAGCAATCTACTTCTTATTCTCTTAACTTTAGATTGTTAATTTCTCTTTTCAATATTTTATAAATGGATTCTGCACCAACAATCTCACCATCTAGATTCCAGTATGAGGGATACATTATAAAGGGCCTTGTTTGACTTCCTCCAAGACCTCCATGGCTTCCGACCAGTTCCTCAAATGCACATACCTCATCGGTTTCAGGGTCATAGAAACTGTTTACAAGTATGTCCGGTGTATGTTTAAATGAGTTCGTTCTCTTTAAGTGATAACTGGCATTTTTACCGAAGTTTTTAAGTGGGTCTTCGCCCTGTACAACACCTTTTTCAATATAGTTGATTCCGTCCTCGCCAATGACCATGGCTCCGTTGTTCTTTGAGTTTACAAGTATGAATCCGATGTACTTGTTCTTAACAAGTCCTGGTATGAGGTTTGGGAAATAGCTTATGATCTCCTCATAGCTTAGTCTATGTGGCCATTGTGTCAGATATATCAATGCAAGATTTCCTGAACCTAGAACGATTACTTCTGAGTTCTCGGGCTTCTGGATCTTGTATTGTCTTGGGCTGTATTTCTCGATATACTCTAGACTGTTTGAGTACAGGTTCCTCATATAGGTAATCTGTCTGTTTAATGGTATGAAAACATCCCTAAGTTCGTCATCAGAATTGATTAGACTGTAGAAACTCATGTCCTCTGGAAGCAGGCTTCTCACATATTTGTCAAAGCTTATTCCATATCTTTGTTTGAAGGTTGCACCATTACTCTGTCCATGGTCTGACTGGATTACAAATTCATAGTCCCTTCTTGAATACTTACTTGCTTCCTTAATACGCTTGAACTGCTTGTCCAATGTTTTAAGACATCTGAATGAATCCTCGTCCCTTATGCCGGAGTGATGTGCAATCTCATCATATCCAAGATAGGTCGCATAGATTGTATCTAGCTTACCATTCATCATGTCCCATATGATGGTGTGGGTGTTGACCTCCCTTAAAAATACGTTGGTTCCTGCACGTGTTAGGTTATATATGAATCCCCTTCTGATACGTGGCCTTATGTTTTTTATGGTATGTTTAATTTGGGAGTATGCCTCTAGGATTATCTCATATAAAAATAGTACACATATACGTGCAAAACTGTTAGGATTTTCAAACACTGAAAACCATGCACTGTTGAACATCTTCTGTATGTTCAATGCCTTGGATAGCGTGAATATCACATTGTCGGTGTCACCTGAGAAGAGGTTGCAGCGGCTTCCTCCATCATCTGTAAGAAGTCCATTACCATTTGAAATCCTCTCTTCCATTATGCTTGTGTTGTTGAAGCTTCCACAACTCATGATCCTGTTGCCATTGTCCTTTTCAACCCAGCGGTATGCAACAATGTCCCTATTGTTTCCATGTAGTATTCCTGCCTGGCTTGCACCGGTTTGGCTTGACAAATCTGTCTCCCATCTTTTGACCTTGTGGCTTCCCTTATCCAGCCATTCTTTAAGTGTGGGCATATAACCCTTGTCAATGGCCTCCATTAATATGTCATATGCAAGTCCATCGATTTCGAGAATGATGAGTCCACTGTATTCTTTCAATGATTCCTTTCTTCTGCTGTTCAATGCATCCCTTGTAATGCCTCTGTAATATGAACTGTTGTCGTCAATGGTAACGATACCTGCTAGAACTGTGTTTATGGCTGCCATGAGAAACGGTACCAGAAACAATGCAGGTCCATTTATCTCGAAACCCTTTATGAAGAAGGCTAGAATATAGAAGAACAGTGCATTAAAGATAAGTGATGCGGCTCCAAAGGTATATACAAAAAACGGCATAAACACCCGTGTTAGAATAGGCCAGAGCAATGCGTTTACAATACCTACCAGGGTTACAACGATTATCGCCATTTCAATGCTGTTTACATACAGTCCCAGATTGAAAGGGGCAACGATTAGAAAACCAATTATATTACCTATCCATATTACAATTGTCCTTATTGCAAAGTCTTTATATGAGAACTTCTCAATATTTGGTTCATAATCCTCGGGCATTCTGGCAAGTGTTCTTCTAATGGTTTCAGGATCATACTTATCTTTCTTGCTCATGTTCTCACCAAATATTGTTATGTTCTTTTATATCTCTATTGAAAATTTAGATAATATCTTTATATTTAGATGTTTGCAATTCAATTTTTTTATATTAATAAAATATTTATAATCTGAATTGAATTATTTCCGTAAGGTTATTTAACTCAATTTTTTTTATATTTATGACTTATTTAGAACTCTAATTGAATTATCTTTTTAAGATTTTTTTGATTAAATATTTATATTGTAAAATATTTATAATAAGAATTTATATTATAATTCTTTTTTATGAACATTTTTATAATTCTGGATATTATTTTAGTCTATTCTAAATCTGGAAAATTATAATAGTTGTTCTATTGGACATTATTTTAATCCGTTCTAAAACTGGAAAATCATAATATTTATTTTCCAAGACGATTTAGTCTGTTTTAAACTGAAAATTATAATATTCATTCCCTCAATTTAATCATTGGTTCTATTTATCTTTTTTTTCATCCTTTGACTTGTCATTGTCCTCAAAGGGATTTAGATTGTTTGCTATCTGTGAGATTTTGCTCTCAATAAAATCTGCAATATCGTCCGGATTCAGGAATCTGTCAACATCCTCCCTTGTTGGGAAGATCTTCTTCTGATTGCTGTGTCTTATATAGATTGGTTTTTTATGGTTTTTATTCTCCTTATCCTCAACCTCGGGACTTTTTAATTTGAATATGGTGATTTCAGGAGCACAGTTTATTCTAAGCCAGAAAACGTTGGTGCCCAATCCCTTGCTTGTATACTGTATCATGTCCCCAACTTTATATTCCCCAACAGGATATTTCTGGGAACCCTCTCCCCTAAGTATTGTGGTATTGAGACCAGGTATGATGAATTGTCCACCATGGGAGTGTCCTGATATCTGAAGTGCAAATCTGCCTGTAAGTGATGTAATGTCTGCAAAGTCTGGTTCATGAGCCAACATGATGGCAGGACCCTCCTCAGGCAGTTCCTCCATAACCTTATCCAGATCCTCCTTGTTGAGCATTGTACTGTCCACACCGGCAACATTAAGTTTTGCAGTTCTGTTATTCATTCTTCTTTCGATTGTATAGACATCATTGCTTATATCAATGATGCCTGCATTCTTCAATATTTCCCTGATTCTATCGGGGTCCGTCCAGTGGTCATGGTTTCCAAGTACTGCAAGTGACACGTCCTTTGCCTTAAGCATTGAAAGGCATCTTTCCAAGTCATCTGCAACATCATCTAGGATATAGGATACATAGTCTCCTGTAAGTGCTATCATATCTGCCTTCTGTTTGTTCACTATCTCGATTACACCCTCAAGATATTCTGCTGTTAACCATTGGCCAAGATGTAGGTCAGACAAGTTTACAATCTTATAGTTATGAAACATCGGATCCAGGTCTTTGATTTCAACATTAACCTCAACAATATCATATACACTCTCATCAAATTCCATCGGCACAATCTTTTCACGTGTTACCGTCATTGCTTTTTGAATCATTTGTCTTGCAGCTAGTGCAGTTGGTTTATCTTCTGACATTTAATTAACCTTTTTTGTGTTTAAAATTAGCTAAAAAGTTATTTTGGCTTTAAAGTTTATAATTAAATTATTAAAACCTGTCTTCAATCTTTCAAATTTTAATAATTTAATTAATTAAGTATTGTCTTTTAATTTATTTAAGAATTTTTTTAGGATTTAAAATTCATTTTTCTGATGGCTTTTTAAAAAAGTTTAAAACTGTGGTAATTAACCATATGGATATACATGATAACATTAAGATTTCATATATTTGAATTATTAATTGTTTTTGATTAGATTATCCTCAATAATCTTAAAAACATTTTAGAAATGCCTTTAATTATTGTTTGAAATTATCTAAATCCGGGGTTTGTTCTGGTTTTAAAAAATGGATATACTTCCTTCTAATATTAATTCATTTTGAAAATTGATTCTATGATTTGTCAAAAATTTCCTCAATATATTATATAATAATATTTATAAATCTGGAAAAATAAATATAGAAAAATAGATTTAATTTTAGATTAAACATTATTTTTTAAAAAACTATTTATTGTTATTTTGGCTTAAAAACTATCTTTTTGTTTTAGGCAGATTATTTATTTATTGTTTTAGTGATATTATGTTACAAATTGCGGTAACAGGAAAACCAAATGTAGGAAAATCATCATTCTTTAATTCAGCTACAGCCTCAAAGGTTGAAATGGCAAACTATCCATTTACAACCATTGATGCAAACATAGCTATCGGACATGTAATCTCTAAATGTCCTTGTAAGGAACTTGGTGTAACATGTAACCCTAGAAATTCAGATTGTAAAGACGGTAAAAGAATCATACCAGTTGAACTCATCGATGTTGCAGGTCTAGTACCTGGAGCACATGAAGGTAAGGGATTGGGAAATAAATTCCTGGATGACCTAATGCAGGCAAAGGTCCTAATCCATGTGATTGACGCTTCAGGTTCAACCGATGCAGAGGGAAATCCGGTCGAGGCTGGTTCACATGACCCGTTAGATGACTTGGACTTTATGGAAACCGAGATTGTCATGTGGTTATATGGAATTCTAAGTAGAAACTGGGTAAGGCTTACACGTAAAATCGGTGCCGAACATCTGGACGTTGCAAAGGTAATCTATGAACAATTATCTGGTACAGGAATTACTGTTGAGGATGTAATCGAGGCAAAAAGAAAGGTTGAACCAGATTACACTAAATGGGAAAAGGAGGATTTAATAGAGCTTACAAGAAATATATTACATCTTTCAAAACCTATGATTATCGTTGCAAACAAGGCGGATTTACCTACTGCATCCGAGAACATTAAGAGACTTCAGGAAAAATATCCATATGTGATTCCATGTTCTGCTGAATCAGAGCTTGCACTTGTAAGGGCTGCAGAATCAGGACTCATTAGTTACACCTCAGGTGACTCCTCATTTGAGATATTGGAAGAGGATAAATTGAGCAAAAACCAGAAATTGGCTCTTGACTATATTCAAACCAATATCCTGGATGTATATGGTAGTACTGGTATTCAGAAAGCACTTAATACAGCAATATTTGACCTATTGGATATGATAGCTGTCTATCCTGTACAGGATGAACATAAATACTCAGATCAGAAGGGTAATGTATTGCCTGATGCTATATTAATCAAGAAGGGTTCCACTCCACATCAGCTTGCATATGTTATCCACACAGACATTGGTGATAAGTTCCTATATGCAATAGACGCACGTAAGAACATGAGAATCTCAAGTGACTATGAACTTGAGGATGGGGATATTATCAGTATTGTAACTACCTAGTTTCAATACTCTAAATCCAATTTTTTTTTGTTCGAGCTTTTGTTGAATTGATTTTAAGATTTATTTAACTAATCAACTTATTTTTTCATATTAAACATTTCTGGATAATGTTTTAAGCTATTTAACCATCTATAAACCATTCCATTTCAGCGGATTTTACACTTGAAACCTACCTCTAGAAACTTTTCTTTATATGAAACTCAACTCTTAAAACTTATAAATAAAATTAATCTTAAATATATCCTTAATTAAAAGTCTTTAATATGGAATCTCTTTTTAAACCAGATCATTTTATAATCTGAAGATTCGACATATTGAAATTATTACTATATTTAAAAAAATTATTAAAAAGGTGAAAGAATGCATCCACGTCCAAGTCCTATAGCTGCGGCATTATATACATTAAGAGATATGAATGTCGATGTAATTGTAATGCATGGTCCAAAAGGTTGTTGTTTTAGAACAAGCAGACTTCTTGAAAGTGATGGAGTAAGGGTTCTAACAACCGGTATGAGTGAAAACGATTTTATATTAGGTGCAGGTGATAAACTGGAAGATACCCTAAACAAGGCATATGGGATGTTCCATCCTAAACTCATGGGGATTGTCGGAACATGTGCAAGTATGATTATTGGTGAGGATTTAGAAAGCGCAGCGGAAAATGTAGATTTAGACTGTACAATCATACCTGTTGAGGTACATGCAGGTTTGGGAGAAGGAGATAATACGGAAGGAGCTATCTTGGTCCTGAAACGTGCTGCAGAATATGGTGTAATACCTGAGGAGGAAGCCTCAAGACAGATTGAAATGTTAAGGCAGGCAACCGAGGTAGAGAAAACAAGGGGAATGGCCCAGGGCAAGTATGTAAAACCTAACTTCGGGGACAATAAGGAAAAGATTGGAAATATCATTGTGGACTCCATAAGGGAAGGCAGGAAGGTGGCATTTGTCTTAAATGTCAAGAAAGAAACATCATATCTGTTTGCTGACATTCTAAACTTTGACTATAGAAAGATCAATCCAGATAATAAACCACTATTTATCGGAAACCTCGACGAGAACATCGGCCTTCCAAGAATAAGGTCCCATGCCGTAAATGTTAAGACTAACCTTAAGGAAGAGTCTGGTGTGGAGTTTGACTATATAACAGGAGGTCTTGATGAATATCCTGTAACCGCCAATAAGGCAGAGGAGATTTTAAAGGAATACAATCCGGATTTAACTGTTGTTGTAGGTGTTCCACATGCACTTAAAATAGAGAATGTTCCAGGGGAATCCATTGCAGTTACAGATGGTCCAAGACTTGTGGAGGCCTTAAGGGAGGACGGCTATGACCATGTTGTAGCGGAACTTGATGCCCATTCAAAAACACTTGGTGTGGATTCAATTGTTGATTCAGACTTTGGAATGATGATAAGATCCATTATAGATTGGCAAAACGAGGATTAGAACCTAATGTTCCAGATATAATTTATATTAATTATTATTGTAGATTATATTTGGCTATTTTTTCTGGTTATAGGTTATTTATAGTTTATTTTTAATTGTTCTATGTTTATCATTTATAAAGATTCAATTATGGATTATATCCGACTATTTTTCCCTCTTTATAGGTTATCTGTGGCTTATTTAACTATTTTTCTATTTACCTTCCATAAGAGTTCATTATTCTTTTCCATTCTTAACTGATTTTTTTAATAAAGTCTAATTTTTTTAGTAAGTTTTTTAATCTATTTTAAATAAAATATTATTAAGGTTTAAAATTTAGGGATAATTATTGGTTTATATCTTTTAGGATATTTTGTTGATTAATACAATTGAGGATTAGGTAACTACGCTTTGAATGATCCGTTTTTAAATATGACTGTGTTTTAAAGGATTCATTTTTTAAAAACTATTGTGTTAATGGACTGTTTGTGGTTGAGGATAGTTATTCTGTATTATTATGGCTGTGGAGAAAATGATTACAATTATTGATTATAAAAGTGGAAATCTTAGAAGTATATCAAATGGTTTTAAGAAGATTGGGGTAGATGTTGAGATTACAGACAATCCTGAGAAAATAGCCGATGCCGAATATTTGGTGCTTCCAGGTGTAGGATCCTTTGGTTCAGCAATGGGAAATATCGAACCTTTCAGGGATGTGATTCATGAGCATATCAATGATGGGAAACCATTCTTAGGTATCTGTCTAGGTCTCCAGGTACTTCTTTCAACTAGTGATGAGACACCTGATGTTAAGGGTTTAGGTGTCTTTCCAGGTCATGTGAAGATATTGCCTCCAGGTCGTAAAATACCACATATGGGATGGAATAAATTGAATCTCATTAAACCATGTCCAATACTTGAGGGTATGGATAGTAAGTATTTCTACTTTGTACACTCCTATTATGTTGAACCTGATGATAGGGATGTGATTGTTGGAACCTGTGACTATGGTTTTGATTTAACTGCAGCATTATGGCGTGATAATGTATATGCAACACAGTTCCATCCAGAAAAGAGTGGGGTACATGGTCTTAAAATACTTAAAAACTTTGTAAACCTTAAGGATTAGGTTTACCTTGCATTTCTATAGAGGCTATTTTCAATTATTCTAATTGAAAATTCTATTTATTTTTGGCTATTTTAAAACAATATCTAATTCAAGTTAATATTTTCATAAACCTTTATGATTTTAAAGATAATTTTATGTTTTATATTGTATTTCTTAAAAACCATAAAAGTTCATCAGTAACTATTTTTTTTAATTTAAGCTGTTTTTTCAAGTCAATATTTTTTTATAATTATAGGATATTTTTTTATAAACTCTAATCATAAGTCTATTGAATTTTTAAATCAGGAATTTTTTTATAGATCAATAATATTTTTAGAGGCTCTGATAGTAAAATCTGTTAAATTTTTAAATCAATATTTTTTTTATAAATCTATGGTATTTTTAAAAACTTTAATCATAAAATTTATTAAATCTAAAACTAAACTTAAAATTATTTGATAAACTATTAAATGGTATTTTTATTTAGGAACTTTTCTAGATATGACAGTGAATAATTCAATTATTCTCTAATTTGGAGTTGAATCGGTTTAATTAGTATAAACAGATTAAAAATACTTAAAAAACTCAATAAATACATTTAATAATTCATTATTTTTATTTTTTCAATTGATTGAAAAGCTTATTCAAGCCTGGTGTGAATATGGATATTGAAGGATTTGTAAGAGCAAGAATAGATAATACTAATGAAGAAACATTAAAGAATGTCTTAGCAGAAAGGATAAGAGAATATAAGGATATTGATGAGGAACGTTCTCTTTTAATGGCTCAGAGTGTTATTGACGAGGTTAAAACAACACTTAAAGTTAATGAAAGTGACGATGAATTCTTAAAGGATATTATGGCTCCCCCAAAGGCAGATGTGACCATGGGTAAGATGGGGGTAGGTTCCCGTGGAGCAGGGGATTTCTTTGTACACAGGAGAATAGCCCAAATTGTATCCAGTACAAATACAGCATCTGAGGTAAATCCATCAGCCCAAGATGATGGTGGGGTGGTAAAGGTACCTGCAAAGGGTGATGATGTATATGTTACAACAGCAGTGGACGGGGTCCATTCAAGACTTAGTGACTATCCGTTTCTAGGAGGTTTCCATGTAACACGTGCAACATTAAGGGATGTATGTGTGATGGGGGCTAATCCGGTATCCATATTAAGCGATCTTCACCTTGCAGATGACGGTGATGTAGGTAAATTGTTTGATTTTACAGCAGGTGTATGTGCCGTATCAGAGCTTTTGGATGTTCCACTTGTGGCAGGTAGTACGTTACGTGTAGGTGGAGACATGGTCATTGGAGACAGACTTGTAAGTGCCGTTGGAAGTGTCGGTGTATCACCTTATCCACCAACTGCAAGGAAAGGTGCGACCGACGGTGATATCATTCTCATGACCGAGGGAGCAGGTGGAGGAACCATCACAACTACCGCATTGTATAATGGTTTCTTCGATGTTGTATGGGATACCTTAAACGTGTCCTTTGTAAAGGCTTCAAATGCAATATTTAACAATGACCTTGTAAAGGATATCCATGCAATGACAGATGTAACCAATGGAGGATTACGTGGAGACGCACATGAAATCTCATCAACCACAGGTGTAGGTTTAAAATTTGACCATGAGAAGATCAAATCATTGGTGGCTCCTAATGTCTTAAACATGTTGGATACATTGGAAATAGATCCGTTAGGTGTTTCCACCGATTCATTAATGTTGATTGTGCCTCCTGAAATATCCGACGATGTTGTAAAGGCCGTATCAGATGTTGGTGTAAAGATAGACCAAATAGGTATAGTTGACAGTGAAGGTAGTCCAAGGCTCGTTGAGGAGGACGGTTCCGAGACAACCCTGACACCATTATTTAGGGAAGCTGCTTATACAAAGATTAAAAAACTAGTGGGGGATACAACTCCTGAGGACTTTGAGAAGATGAAGGATAAGGTTCAAAAAGCGGCTGATGAATCAATACGTAAGAAGGAAAGGGTAATCGATTATATTAGAAATAATGCAAGGTCTTAATCAGGTGAAGCAATTATTGATAATTATTAATTCTAATTAGATGCACCGTTTCTAAAAAATTAATGGGGATTGATGGATTTGGGGATTTGATAAATTCTTAAGTTCTAATATTTCCAAATCACTCTCATGAATCATAAGTATACAAATATAGGATTTAACTTTGATAGGAAATTTAAGGAGTTTAAAGAGGATAGCAGGGGATTTTATTCAATCGTTGATGGCATATTGGCTATATGTCTGATAATCATTCTCCTCATATCCTTTTCATCTTTAACTAATCTGGATACCCTGGATAATTATGATGATGCCATATCCGATTATTATGATGCGGAATATATATTGGAGTTGATGTCCACATCCGACGGTGTGGAGGATTCCATACTAAATCAGATTTATTTAAATCTAAGGGAGGCTAACAGCTCTAAAGAATCATTTCAAACATCAAAGGTTATTGCCGATAGTTTCTTCAACCAGATTGGAATGGATAAAAACTATAGGTTTATGGTCAATAATAGGATATTGTCCTCAAAAGGCAATATAAATCAGGATAACTATAATTCCGCCAGCCGTTTTGTTGGAGACTACAGATTTAGCCTAATTGTAAGTAATTGACTCAGATTGGTTACACTTGAAATGTTCCTCTTCAATACTGTTTTCCTGTTTATGGTGTGGAAAAAACAATGGTTCTATAATATACTTTTAAATATTATAATTTACAAATAGTTTTATGTTGAAATTTTATTTTTAATGAGAAAATTATTCTACTGATTTTATTTACATTATATGCCCTGGTGGTGTAGTTTGGATAACACGTAGGATTGCGGATCCTATTCCCCGGGTTCAAATCCCGGCCAGGGCATAACTATTTTTTAGTTTTTAAAAGATTATTAGTTAATCTAAGGTTTAGATATCATGCTTAATGCAAATACATATGTTACAGATAATCCAGGTATTGGCGGAACTATTAGAAATTCCTATGAGGATTTCTATGTTGAGGAAATACCGGAAATAGAGCCTACTGGCGAAGGACCCAATATTTGGATATGGATTGAGAAGGTCGGAAGAACAACATTGGATGTTTTGTTGGATATTGCAAGGGATTTACATATAAGCCGTAAACGTATGGGTTTTGCAGGAATGAAGGACAAAAAAGCTTTAACCCGTCAGTGGATATGTATATCCAATATGGAATCCGATGAGAAGCTCAATGAGGTTTTGGCTTTAAGCGATACCATTCACAATACCAAATTTCTAAAGGTTGTAAGGGGACGTAAAAAACTTAGAATGGGACAGTTGAAAGGCAATAAGTTCAGAATCAAGATCAAGGACATTCCATTCAATGATGATATCACCTCTTTTGAGGATGCCTCAGATAGGGCCAAGGAAATCTTAAGCCAGTTGGAGATTACAGGGGTTCCTAACTATTTCGGATGGCAGAGATTTGGAAAACCTAGAACATCAACACATCTTGTAGGTGAGGCCCTTATCCAGAATGATCTTAAAAAGGCTGTGGATCTATATATAGGCCATCCATGTATGGAGGAATCACCAGACAGCATTAAGGCAAGACAGGCATATGATGACGGCAACATGGAGGAATCATTGGAATTGATGCATGGTGGAATGCGCTATGAGAAGATGATGCTAAGACAGCTTATCCATGACTATAATAAGTTCGGCCAACTCGATGATAGATCATATAAAAGTGCATTGCTTGCCCTTCCAAAGCCTCTTCAGAGAATGTTCGTACATGCATACCAGTCATATCTCTTTAATGACGTTGTATCCAGAAGGGTTGAGATGGGCATTAATTCATATGTTGAAGGGGACATTATAATAGATGATGATGAGGCAATCATAAGGGATAAAAGTCCTGAGGAATATGATAGGTTAATTAAGGAATTTAAGGCAAATCCGACCTGTCCGTTATATGGTACCAAGGTTCCTTTTGCAGGTGCTGAGGTAGGTGAAATGGAAAGGGCGGTTTTAGATAAATATGGCCTTAAAAAGGAAGACTTTGAATGTCCGAAGATGCCGAAATTAGGAAGTCATGGTCTAAGACGTTCCATGAGATTCAGGGTATGGGACACCCATGCAGAAGCCTGTGAGGATGGAATTGTTGTGGAGTTTTCAATCAATAAGGGCTCATATGCAACTGCGGTTTTACGTGAGATTATGAAGGTTGACGTTGTCTAGATTGTTGGGTATCTTATGGAATCTCATATCTTAAGAAAAAATTATATGATTTAAGTTAGATACCTATTATAATTATATTCAGATTCAATATTATTTTTGTACTTAGGGATATTATGATACATTGTAGAAAAATAGCAAAAGGTAAAGCAGAAGGAGAATTGCTTGTAAGTAGTGAGCCTATTAGTTTTTTAGGTGGAGTGGATCCTGAAACCGGTAAGGTTATAGATATCAAACATGAATTAAAAGGCCAATCCATCAAAGACAAGATATTGTTTATACCAGGTGGTAAGGGTTCTACAGTAGGATCTTATGTGATTTTTCAGATGATGAAAAACAACACTGCACCAAAGGCCATTATATGTCTTAAGGCAGAACCGATTATTGCTACTGGAGCTATTATGTCAGATATTCCAATGGTGGATTCACCAGATAACACTGATCAGTTAGTCAATGGCAGAAAAGTAGAAGTAAACAGTGATGAGGAAACCATTACCTTATTATAATTGATTATCTTTAATCAAACCATCATATTTTTACTATTTTTTAGATATTTTTAATAATTAAACATTTTATAAATGTTTAGCTATTTTTAAGTTTTTTTCATCTTTTTAATTAATCACTATCTAAAGATTTAACTGTTTTTTAACTTTTTTTATTAATTATCTATTATTATTTAAGCTTTTTTTTCAGTTGTTTTTTAACTAATTAACCATCATAAGTTTCTATTTTTAAATTATTTATAAATTTTCTAGTTTTAGCTGAAGGTATAATTAAGTAATCATTTTCAAACTTTAAATATTATAAGTACCAAAAAGTTTTTTAGGTATGACTAAAAAAATAGGTTTATATACTAGAATAAACAATTCTTATATGAATTGGTATTCATATAATATATTTAAATCTATGAATGTATACCATATACTTATGGTGTATGAAAATTATACTATATTTGATAGTATTATTTATTATTAATTTTTAATTAATAATTAATAATTAATATTATTGGAGGCAAAATTATGGCAAAAGAAACCAAAGAAGTAAGCGTTGTAGGAATGCATTGTCCTAACTGTGTAAAAGCTGTGGAATTATCTTTAACCGATTTAGACGGTGTAGATAATGCTAAAGCAAGTTTAGAAGATAATAATGTAATCATTGATTATGATACTGATAAAGTAACTGATGCTGATATTGAAGAAGCTGTAGAGGATGCAGGATTTAAAGTAGACTAAATCTCTTTTTTTTATTTTTTAATTATTTCTAGTTAAAATTTAAAAATCCAGATTTTTCAATATAACAATTATTATATTATTGATATTATGTGGTAAGTGTAAATTATAATATTAATTTTTATATAATCAAAGGGAATTAGAATGGTTTCATTATCTGTATCTGGTTATTGTCTAAAATCTTAGACAATCAAATATGGGCTAATGAATTTATGGATTATATAAAGATAGGAGGAGGAAATGGCTAAGACAAAAACAATGGATCTTCCAATAGAAGGAATGCATTGTGCATCATGTGCTGTTTCAATTGAAAAATCACTTAATAATGTAGAAGGTATTGACGAGGCTAGTGTCGATTTAAACTCTGAGAAGGCACATGTTGTAATGGATTCTAAGAAAGTGTCCATTGATGACATTGATAAAACTGTAAGTGGTCTTGGTTATAAGGTTAGGACCGATGAAGTTAAACTTAGAACTCATGGTATGCATTGTGCGTCATGTGTGCTGACTATTGAAAAAGGTTTAATGAGAAAGGATGGTGTATTCAAGGTTCATGCCGATTTGACTACTGGTATTGTGACTGTTGAATATGACCATAATCAAATCTCTGTAGATGAGATGGGAAAGGCCATAGAGGATTTTGGTTTCGAATATCTTGGACTTGAGGGAGACCTTAACGAGCATGATGAGGAGGAAATCTATGAAAATGATCTTAAAGAAAAAAGAAATAGGATTGTTGTAGGTTTAATCTTCTCAGGACTCTTGATGTACATCATGTATGCACATGTGATGGTTCCATACCTAACTATGGGTGAATTGTCATTGGTCATATCAATTATTCCATTTATCTATGTGGCATATCCGATTGTTAAAGCAGGTCTTACCGGTGTATTCCATAAAAGTCTTAACATGGACGTAATGTATACCATGGGTATACTGGTGGCATACGGATCCAGTGTTCTTGGAACATTTGGAATCGTACTCGATTCAAGTTTCATGTTATATGATACTGCTTTAATGCTTCCTGCATTTCTAATGATTGGTAGATATCTGGAAGCTAAAGCTAAAAGAAGAACCTCATCATCAATCAAATCATTAATAGGTCTTCAACCTAAAACAGCTATTAAGGTTACAATTGATGAGAAAGGAAACACATTAAGTGAAGAGGAAATACCTATTGAAAATATCCAAATAGATGACATTCTACTTGTCAAACCTGGTGAAAAGGTTCCGGCAGACAGTGAAGTGGTAGTAGGTAAATCCTATGTAGATGAATCAATGATCAATGGTGAACCTGTACCAAAACTTAAGGAAAAAGGTGAAGATGTATTTGCAGGTACTATAAATCAGGACGGTATCATAAAGATACAGGCTAAAAAGATAGGTAAAGACACTCTCCTATCACAAATCATTGAACTTGTAGAAAGAGCACAATCCTCAAAACCACCTGTTCAGGGATTTGCAGATAGGGTGGTTAGTGTATTCATACCTGTAATCATCACAATCGCACTTGTGGTATTCGCTTTATGGTACTTTGTATTAGGCTCAACCTTATTGTTTGCACTTACTACAATGATTTCAATATTGGTTGTAGCATGTCCATGTGCATTAGGACTTGCAACTCCTACTGCTGTAACTGTAGGTGTTGGAAGGGCAGCAGAATACGGAATCCTTATTAAAAATGGTGAAACCTTAGAAACATCCGAGAAGGTAAACGTTGCAGTATTTGATAAAACCGGAACTATCACCCAGGGAAAACCTGAGGTTGTTGATGTGGTGACATTAAATGACTCAGATGTTGATGTTTTATCCTATGTTACAAGTATTGAGAAAAACTCCAACCACCCAATTGCAAATGCAATTGTGGACTATGGTACTGAAAAAAATACCGATGTATGGGATGTAGAGGACTTCGAGAATGTAACAGGTAAAGGACTTAAAGGATTCATTAATAACGAAGAGGTTTTAGTTGGAAACAAGGCTTTACTTGAGGCAAATGGTGTGGAGATATCATCTGACAATCTTGAAGAATTTGATAAGTTTGTATCCGAGGCAAAAACAGCTGTTTTCCTCGCTGTTAATAAGAAAGTCTCTGGAATCTTAACCTTAATGGATAAGATTAAAGATAACTCTGCAAATGCAATTAGCCAACTTCATGATATGGATATTGACACCTATATGGTAACAGGTGATAATGGTAAAACCGCACATGTTGTGGCAGATAAGGTTGGAATAGATCATGTTGTGAGTGATGTTCTTCCTAATGAAAAACTGGACAAGGTTGAGGAACTTCAAAAGGACAATGAGAAAGGTAAGGTCCTATTTGTTGGTGACGGAATAAATGACGCACCAGCTATTACAGGTGCAGATATTGGTATTGCATTAGGTGAGGGTACCGATGTTGCTATGGAAAGTGGTGATATAGTACTTATGGAAGGTGATCTTGAGAATGTCGTTGCCTCTGTCCAAATATCTAAGAAGGTAATGACTAGGATCAAGGAAAACATTTTCTGGGCATTTGCATATAATGCAATTTTAATCCCACTTGCAGCTGGAGTATTATATCCTGCTTATGGTATACTTTTCAGACCAGAATTTTCTGCATTAGCAATGGCATTAAGTTCTGTTACAGTAATTAGTTTATCATTACTCCTTAAATCATATGTTCCACCTGTTAAAAAGGCAAGTCAAAATTAAACTATCAATTTAATTGTAGCTATTTTTAATTTTAATGCTGCAATTTTATTTTTCTATTTTTCAATTTTTTTATTTAAAAATCATTTTTCTTATTTTAAAGCTTTTGGTATTGGATTTTTTTTATTATTTTTTATCTTTTTATAAATTTTAATTTAATTTAAATTTAATTTATGAATATTGATATATTTTATAATATTGGTCATTGGTTTAATTGATATAATAAATAAAGTTAAAAGTTTTTATATAAAAATCATCAGATAATAGTCTTTTTTTATCAAATAAACCCAATTAGATTAAATAAATTTTTCCTGAAAATCTTAAAAAAGCAGATGTTTTATAATGATTTATCATGATAATATTAATATGTAAATGATTTTTTGAAATTCCTAGAATATCGATATAAAAATAGTTTCATAACGATTAATTTATTGAAAAACCCCCATAAACAAGTTTTTTTAAAATTCCTAAAAAATCTATTTTCAAAAAATCTATCATGGTTTATCACGATTTGTGGAAATTATTAAAAAAATATTAAAAATTAAAGGAAATTGATGTATATTGAAAAAAGAAGTTAAATTCAATGTAAAACATCAGTTTAAAGAATTTTTAACATCTAAAACTGAAAAATAGACTTAAATTTTAAGTTACTTTAAAAATATTATCTGAAAAAAATAGAAATTATAATGATTTTTAATTATAATAATTAATGTTATCACTTCACCATATATAAAATTTTTTATTTGAATCAAATAAAAAAGTCTTTATTAATACATGTTGAAAGATAGTAGTATAATACTTGTAATTGTTTCATATTTTGTGGGAGAAATATGATACCCCTGTATTATGAAAATAAATATAAGATAAAAAAAGAGGTTGAGAGAATGAGTTCATTAAAATCTCCTAAAGAAGTAGCTGTAGCAGTAGCTAATACTGGTGGAGCAAAGGCTAATACTTCTGTAGGTGACGCAATATTATTAAGTTTTCTTGCAGGTGCATACATTGCATTCGGTGGATTATTAGCTGAAATTGCAAATGCAGGAATGACAGCTGCAGGATATCCAATTGGTTTAAGCAAATTTGTATTCGGGGCAGTGTTCCCTGTAGGTTTAATAATGGTTATTATTTGTGGATCTGACTTGTTCACTGGAAACTGTCTATACATGACCATGGGTGCATTAAGTGGTAAAAACTCATGGGGAGGATTAGGTAAAAACTGGGTTATTAGTTGGATTTTCAACTTAGTTGGTGGATTATTTGTAGCATATGTATTAGCATATTGTACTGGAATTATGTCTGCTGACCCATTTAAAGCTGGAGCAGTAACTGTAGCTACTACTAAAGCATTAGGTGGTGCAAAATTCATGGCTGCTGGAAAAGCAACTGCATCACTCACATGGACACAAGCTTTCCTTAGAGGAATCGGTTGTAACTGGCTTGTATGTCTAGCTTGTTGGTTAGCTGTTGCATCTGATGATGTAATAGGTAAAATCTTCGGTATCTGGTTCCCAATTATGGCTTTCGTTACTATCGGATTTGAGCACAGTGTAGCAAATATGTTCTTCATTCCTTTAGGTATTTTCTGTGGTGCTAAAATTACCTGGGCTGATATGTTTGTAAACAACTTAATTCCTGTAACTATTGGTAACATAGTTGGAGGGGCACTATTTGTAGCTTGTATATACTACCTTGTTTATATTAGAGAATAACTGAAAACAATAAAAAAGCTGTATTTAACTAAACACTAAAATGTTATAGAGTGCTAACATTTTTTTCTACAGCTTTTATTTTTAAATTATTTGGATTAGAATTATAATTTAATATGGAGATTATAAAATGGTTGAGATTAAATATGTTCCAACCGTATGTCCATTTTGTGGAACTGGTTGCGGACTAAACCTCGTCGTTAAGGACGGTAAAGTCTGTGGTGTTGAACCATGGAAAAGAAACCCTGTTAACTCAGGAAAATTATGTCCAAAAGGAAACTTTTCATATCAATTTATTAATAGAGAAGATAGATTAACTACTCCTTTAATTAGGGAAAATGGAGAATTAAGAGAAGCTACTTGGGATGAAGCTTTAACTAAAGTTGCAAATAAATTAAACGAAGTAAAAGCTGAAGATCCTAATAAAATTGGTTTCTATGCATGTGCACGTTCACCTAACGAAAACATCTATGTGACACAGAAATTTGCAAGGGTAGCAGTTGGTACTCATAATGTAGATCACTGTGCACGTATTTGTCACGGTCCTACTGTAGCAGGACTTGCTAACACCTTTGGTTCAGGTGCTATGACTAATGGATTTGATTCCATCGAACAATCAGATTACATTATTGTTATTGGTGCAAACAGTATGGAAGCTCACCCATTGTTTGGACGTAAATTAATTAGGGCAAAAGAAAATAACGGTGCAAAAATTGTAGTAATCGATCCTCGTTATACTCCTACTGCAAGAATTGCTGATGTATACCTTGAATTTAAAACAGGTACTGATGTGGCTTTATTAAATGGTATGATGAAAATCATCATTGATGAAGGTCTTGAAGATAAAGAGTTCATCAAGAACAGAACCAAAAACTATGAGGCATTTAAGGAAGTTGTTGAAAAATACGACTTAGACACTGTTGCTGAAATCACTGAAGCTGATAAAGACTTAATCAAACAAATTGCAATTGACTATGCTAAAGCTGATAAAGCAGCTATCGTATACTCATTAGGTATTACCGAACACTCACACGGTGTAGATAACGTAATGTCCACTGCTAACATGGCAATGTTAACCGGTAACCTTGGTAGAGAAGGTACTGGTGTAAACCCATTAAGAGGACAAAACAACGTACAAGGTGCTTGTGATATGGGTGCATTACCTACTGATTATGCAGGTTACCGTAAAGTAAAAGATCCTGAAACTACTGCTTGGATGAATGATTACTGGGGAGTAAATATGAGTACAACTCCAGGATTAACTTTAGTTGAAATGATGAATGCTGCATACGACGGTGATTTAAAAGTCTTATACATACCTGGTGAAGACCCTATGTTATCTGATGCTGATATTAACCATACTAGAAAGGCATTAGCTAACTTGGACATGTTGATTGTACAAGATTTATTCTTAACTGATACTGCACAAGTAGCAGATGTTGTATTCCCTGCAGCAGGATGGGGTGAACAAGACGGTACTTTCACTAATGGTGAAAGACGTGTTCAAAGAGTCCGTAAAGCTCAAGACCCACCTGGTGAAGCTATGTTAGATTGGAAGATTATGGAAGCATTAGCTCAAAAAATGGGACCAGATGCACATCCTGAACAATTCCATTATGAAACTGCTCAAGATATTTGGGAAGAAATCAGAGAAGTTGCACCAGTTATGCATGGTATTACCTCTGATAGATTAGATACTCCTGAATCATGTCACTGGCCTTGTTTAAGCGAAGATGATCCATGTGGTCCATTGATGTATGAAGAAAAATTCTCACATCCTGACGGATTAGCTATATTCCAACCTTTAGAACACTTAGGACCTGTTGAAAAAACTGATGAAGAATATCCTTTACTCTTAACTACCACACGTCTTTTATTCCATTACCATGCAGCAATGACTAGAAGATGTGAAACTTTAGATAATGAGGTAAAAACAGGATATATTGAAATAAGTACTGAAGATGCTAATAAATTAGGTATTCTTGATAAAGAAATAGTAAGAGCAAGTTCAAGAAGAGGAACTATTGATATCCCTGCTAGAGTTACTGATGATATTAAACCTGGTATTGTTAATATCCCTATGCACTTCTCAGAATGTGCTGCAAATATGTTAACTAACTCTGATTCATTTGATCCTAAATCTAAAATGGTAGAACTTAAAGCTTGTGCTATTAAAGTTGAAAAAATCGAGGAGTAGATTTAGATGACATTCAAAGTAAATGATATGGCATATGCATACTCTGCTAATGATGCAATTAAAGAAAAAGGAGAATATGGTGGAGCAGTTACAACAATCATGAAATACTTACTTGAAGAGGGTATCGTTGATGCTGTTGTTGCTGTAGAAGAAGGATGGGATTTATACGATGCACAACCAATTCTTATTACTGACCCTGAAGATGTAATCAAATCTGCAGGTTCCCTTCACTGCGGTACATTAAACTTAGCTAAATTCTTAAGTAAATACTTAGATGGTGCAAGAGACATGAAAGTAGCAATCACCTGTAAACCATGTGATGCTATGACCATCAGGGAATTAATGAGAAAAGGTAAGATCATAGAAGATAATGTAATCATGATTGGTGTAAACTGTGGAGGAACTATGCCTCCTGTAGATACCATTAAAATGATTAAAGAAGTCTATGAAATGGATCCTACCAAGATTGTAAAAGAGGAAATTGAAAAAGGTAAACTTGTAATGGGTTATGCCGACGGAACTGAAAAGGCATTTAAAATAGATGACCTTGAAAAAGAAGGTAAAGGTAGACGTGAAAACTGTCAAAGATGTACCATGAACATTCCAACCAATGCAGATTTAGCATTAGGTAACTGGGGAGTTATTGGAGAATTATCCGGTAAAGCTACCTTTGTAGAAGTCTGTTCTGAAAAAGGTGCAGATATTTTAAATAAAGTAACCGATGCAGGACTTATTGAAGTTGCTGAACCTATTCCAAAAGGTGTTGAAATCCGTGAAAAAATCGATAATGTAATGGTTAAAAACGCTTCAAAACAAAGAGAAAAAGACTTCGCTGGTACCACTGGTGATATTCTTGATGTTTTAAAGATGTATAAAGGCCAATTATCCAAATGTATGAAATGTTACGGATGTCGTGAAGCATGTCCACTTTGTTTCTGTGAAGACTGCTGTCTTGAAGCAGACGGTCCTGAATGGGTACCTGGTGGATACACCCCTGCAGCACCATTCTTCCATTTAACTCGTATGGTACATATGGCAGATGCTTGTACTAACTGTGGCCAATGTAGTGAAGTATGTCCATGTGAAATTCCAGTATCTAAAATCTGGGCTACTGTTAACCAAAAAATCAGAGATGAATTTGATTACTACAGTGGTATTGATAACACCGATACACCATTACCATTCACCGAGTTCGAAGATACCGGTACTAGGGATTACTTAAAAAGAGGATTAAAATACTAATTTTTCCTCTATTTATTTTTTTCACTCAATTTAAAAAAACGATTCTTACTCTTAAAAAATATTTACTCTTTTTTAAACACTTTTTTTATAAATTTTAATATTTCTGAATTTAATTAGAAGACTAATTAGAAGACCTCTTATGAATTTAATATTATTTTTTACATTTATATTTCCATTGTCGATATGTAAATAGTTATATAATGTATTAAACAGACTATTATTAAATAAAAATTTACAATTATTAAAAAATATTATGGTGAAATTATGGCAGGAAAAGCTAACATGACTCCAGCAAATGGACATAGGGTTCAAGGTTTTTCAAGTGAATCATTTTTAGATGCAAATGAGATTATCAATAGTTTAAATCTTAAAGGTGATGAGAATTTTATGGATGCAGGTTGTGGAGACGGACATGCATCAATCGAGGCTTTAAAAATATTGAATGATAATGGGACAGTATATGGGGTAGATATATATGAGCCATCTATAGAGGATTTAAATAAATATAAAGAGGAGCATGATATTACGAATCTAATTCCACTTGTCGGAGATTTAACAGATCATGTGGATGTTGATGATGACTCAATGGATGTTATTTTGATGATCAATGTTTTCCATGGTTTTAAAGCAGTTAGAAAATTAGATGAAACTGTTGAGGAATTAAAAAGAATTATAAAACCTGGTGGAAAAATAGCAATTATGGACTATAAAAAACAGGAAACAAGACATGGTCCACCATATCCAGTTAGAAGTAGTCCTGAGGAATTGGAGGAATTATTCAACAAACATGGACTTAAATTAGTATCATTAAATGATGATACAGGTGAGGATATCGAACAAGGTAAATCCCACTATTTAATTGTCTTTACAAAGTAGGATTATTTGGATAGTTTTATACTTTCTATTTTTTTTAAAATTCTAATTGGATTTCATCTTCTAATTTTTTAAAATATGCTTTTTTTTATCTGGTTTGGTTAAAATCTATTTTCACATGTTTTTCTATTTGTTTTTAATTTAATTAGTTAAATTTCATTTTAAGTAAATCAATAATGATAAAGTAAAATTAGTAGAAAAAACATATAATTTATATAATTTAAAAGATATTATTAATATGGTTAAAAATAAAAGCATGTGATAGATATGAAGGCATTAGGAAAAATAGTGGTTTTAATAATTGCTATATTACTTATATTTCTATTAAGTTCTAATGTATTATTTTTAGCAGAGGATACTAGTGAAAGTGTACAGGAGCCAGGTGTGGATATGGCCGCATTATGGTCTTTATCAACTGGATTTACCTGGATATATCCTGGTAGTTCAACTAATGCTGAAGGTAGTACTTTACATAATATATTCTTATTTAGTAATGGAAAACCATATGAAGATGCAAAGGAGATTATGCAATATTCCTATAATGTTACTCCAAATATATGTGTTACAGTTAACAATAACGCATCAGATAGGATATTTGGAAGTGACATGATTGATGATATTCGTCAAAAGAATTGGGGAGAAGGTAATGACAGAGGAGATGCAGTTGACGCTTCATTAGCTGAACATCCTCCTAATATTCTTGGTGTTATTGAAAGTTTAATCACTGGAGATATACGGATATTCCCTATTTAACTATTAATCTAAACAATAATTCCTTTTATTGTTTTTATTAATATTTTACAAATTAAATTAAAATTTTTAATTTTAAAAAACTAGTTTTTTTATATATTTCATCTATATCGATGATACTTTTTAAGGTGTTTATAATAATTTTTAAATATTAAGATTTTTATTTTTTAGAAATAGTGATTCTTTAATCTTCCTTTTTAGGATCTTTTAGTTTTTAGAAGTACTGATTTTTTCATGATTTATCTATACTTTTGTAAATCTTTAAGATATTTTTAATTCTAGATATATTGTAATTTTTCCATATATTCTATCTAATATCTGGATAAATCTTTAAATCTTTTTTAGTTTTTAGAAATAGCAGTTTTTATATGATTTATTTAAATACATCTTATTTTAAAAAAAAGTAGTTTAAGGTATTGTTGAAAACCTTATTGTCTATTATCATTGTAATAAGGTTCTCTTTTATTAATACCTGTTAGAAATATTTCTCTTAACTCATCATCAGATGCACCATTTCTCAAAGGTCCAATTATATCAGTTAAGTTATCGTTTCTAAGTAAACATGGTTTAATTTTACCAGAGGGTGTAAGTCTAAGTCTTGAACAGTTCTTACAGAATCTTGTATTGTCCATTGGCTTTACAATCTCAATCTCGCCATTTCCGATGTAATATTTACGGCGATCCTGCATAAATTCACGGACTTTAACATCATCTGCAATCTTAGCAAGCTTTTCCTCAATTGGATTTATGTTATAATGGTATTTCTTGCTGAAAACATTGTTGTCCTCACAGCTTTCACTTTCCATAAGTTCTATAATCTGTAGAATAAGTCCGTGCTCACGGCAGAAATCAAACATTTCCCATACCTCATCCTGGTTAATATCCTTCATTAGGACCATATTGATCTTAACAGGGTAAAGACCTACATCAACAGCTTTAAGGATACCGTCTTTTACACTTTGAAGATAGTCCTTGTGGGTTATGAACTTATAGGTGTCTCTGTTTAAGGTATCAAGACTAACGTTCACACGGTTTAATCCTGCATCTTTTAAATCTTCAGCATATTTGGCAAGATAAGTACCGTTTGTCGTGATTGAGATATCTTTAAATCCAATCTTATTGATTTTATCAATAATTTCAACAATGTCTTTTCTAATTAATGGCTCTCCACCTGAGATCCTTATTTTCTTAACTCCTAATGTCTTTGCAACCTCGGATATTTTGGCAATCTCATCTGGTGTCATCTCTTCACTTGATGGAAGCATACCATCATGGTGACAATATAGGCAGTTAACATTGCATCTGTTTGTAATAGACATTCTAAAAGAGATTATAGGTCTATCATAATTATCTTTAACAGTCATGATAAACACCTATTTCTTGTTTTTAATGTTAATCTGAATGTCTTTAATATCCTTAACGCCATATTCCTCAATCTTTAAGGATTTTAACATTCCTAGAATTGTATCTTTTAAAAAATCATTTACAAATTCATTTAATCCGATTACAGTTCCGTCTATAGATAAACTGACATCTGCCTGTTTATCATATTCATAGTCCAAATCTCCATTAATGATTGCTTTGCCGATGGATTCTCCATCATGGTATCCGCAGTCCTTGGTAAATAAGGTCGGTACAATGTCATATCCAATAACCTCAGCCCTATCAACCAATTCCTTTACCTTCAAGTCACTAATGTTTTTAGCGTCTACAAGTGCCATTGTATATTCATCTTTAAGTTCTGGTGATGTTGAGATTTTTGGATAATTATAGTTCTTAAATCCTTCAATTACTACAAAATCAGGTTCTTCTATCATTTTTATTAAAAACAATAGCCTTTCCAATGAAAATACCTCGTCAATATTAAAGTATGTTCTAGCACCAACACCTACTGTAAACTGGGATCCTGCTTCTGTGTGCTTATATGTATCGGTTCCTTCATGATCCATTTCCATTTGATGATGGGAATGTTTAATGCTAGCAACTTTATATCCTCTGTCTGTTAACTCCTTAATGATACGGACAGTTAATGAGGTTTTTCCTGTATCTTTTTTACCTACCACTGATATTATTCTCATTATTATCCCTCTAAATAATAGGATAAATTAAATTTTCCTTAAAAAAAATAATATTCCTTTCTAAAAAATATTACTTAATTAAATTATTCCTTTAATAATATTATTATTAATATATTTACTTTTATAAATATAATATTTTTCAATTGATTTTCCTATGGAAAAACTATTCCGTATTTAGCTGATTTTTTTGACAGATATTATAGAATTTCTTTGTAATCATTCATGTCATTAACTTATTTTTAATCAAAACTGGGATTTTATGAATTCTTTAAATATTAATTTCATAATGGGTTCTAGTAATATTTCGGGTGTACTTTTTTTTAATGTTAATTTGTTAAAATTTTTTAGTAGGATTTCAAGTGTAATATCTTAGTTAATACTAATCTATTAATAAGTATTAAAAAAAGTGTAGTATTAACACATCTATAAAAGTTATTATAAATTTTAACTAAAAATTCATGGAAAAATCATCATTTTTCACCTTTTTTTAGGAAATTTTTTCTTACCTCTTAAAATTAAAATTTTCTTTGAATTATAATTTATGAATGAATGATTCTTTTTTTAATTAATAAATAATTTTAAGCATTTTATATATTAAAATATTCTTTAATACTTCTTTTTTTATAAAATAAACTTTCTATATTTAAAAAATAAAAATAAAAATGTGTATTTAGTACACACTTACTTATAAAATTTTTGGCTTGTATCTTGGGACAATGTTTATATATGCATAAAACATATGTGTAATTAATACACATGGTAGATAATATGCCGAAACATATAGCATCTGGTCTTAAATACAAGGCTGCAGTTGAGTTAAAAAGTAGGGGTTTTACTCATAAAGAGATTGCTGAAAAGCTAGATATTGATCGTTCTACTGTTTCACATTATCTTAATGGTAGTAACTTATCTTGGGGCTCTATTGAGGTTGCAGATACGATTATAAATATGTGTCCTAAAGATTTTTTATCAATGGTGCAAGTCTTGTTTAAGGATTTGGATAATATTCGTACTATGGTTTCTATTCTTAAAGACAAGGAATATAAAACCATTATTACGAATTCATGTATTGGCTGCGGATTATGTGTAGATTTATGTGTAATGAAGGCTATTAAACTAGATTCATTAAAAGCCAAAATAGAATCTGATTTATGCTGTGGATGTCTTACTTGTGAAGAAGAATGTCCTACACATTCAATCAGAATTTTGGAGGTTAATAAATGATCAAAAACGAGAAAGAAATTAATGGTAATGACTTTAAAATTATAAGATCAGCAGAAGAATTACGTACTCTTTCTTTCAACGATCATGTTTGTATTGGTTGTGGAATTTGTGAATCCACATGTCCTGTTGAAGCTATAACTTTAGAGAACATAGCAAGCATTCAACGTAATTATACTGGAACTTATTTCAGTGGACATGAAAAAATCGCTCAAAATAATGTTTTAGAAACTAATAAAGCAGGAAACCTTACCAAACTTAGTATCGATGAAGAAAAATGTGTTCTTTGCGGAATGTGTAGTGGATTATGCCCTGCAGATGCATTAAATTTAACAATTGATGATGAACCAATTGAAAACATCGAAGGATACCCATCATATATTTCTAGTGCAGAAATTGATGATGAAGAATGTATCTACTGTGGTAACTGTGAAATTGCATGTCCTAGAGACGCAATCACTGTACAAAGAAAATTACCTGACAGGTCTAAATTAGTCACTGGTGAAATTGAAGTAATTGAGGAAGAATGTATCCACTGTGGAATCTGTGAGGAAATGTGTCCTGCAGATGCAATCGATGTAACTAAAACAATTGGTAAAGAATCAATTGAAATTGATACTGATAAATGTGTATACTGTTTAGTATGTAAAAGATCCTGTCCTGTAAACGCTATTAAAGCTTTATGTAGATTATGTTCCTATGGAGAATATGATTTAGATGAAAACGATGCAAAAGTAACTGGTTCTACTATTATTGATCAATCTATTTGTATTAAATGTGGATGGTGTGCTGGAGTATGTCCTACTAATGCTGCAAAAGTTGAAAAAGCATTTGTTGGTAAATTAGTAACTTACCCAGATAAATGTGGTACTTGTGGAGCATGTATAGATGTATGTCCATGTAATGCATTATCATTCCCTAAAGTAGATGCACCAGGTGTAAGATCTGTTCAAATCGTTTCAAATGATGATTATTGTATTAAATGTGGAGCATGTGCAAGAATCTGTCCTAATGATGCAATAGAAGTAACTAGAACTAGTATCAAATACACTCCTACCAGTTCTGAATCTTGGACAGATGCTTTAGAAGCTTTAAAAGATTAGGTGATATAGATGGAACTTAAAGTAAATCAAGATAATTGTTTAGGATGTGGAGTTTGTGTTGTAGCATGTCCTGTTAACGCTTCCATTAGTCCAGAAGTAGCTGGTGGACACGGTTCAAAAACAGAAGAAACCATAATGATGGTAGAAAATGGTTTCATTAAATTATTTTCACCTGAAAAATGTGATGAATGTGGAACATGTCAAATGTTCTGTCCTGTAGACGCAATTTGGTTAGAATAAGGTGATATTTATGCATTATGCAAATACTTATTTAAGTAAACCTGTAGTCGGTGATTTAGAACAACCATCCGGTGAAGGTTCAGAAAAAATATTACACTGTATGTTAAATACTGGATCCGATATTTACCAAGGTGCTTGTAAGAAAAGAGGTTCTACTTTAAAAGAAGAATATAAAAATGCATCAGGAACCTGTTATATGGATCCTAGAGACATGGCAAAATTAGGTGTTAACAACTGGGATACTGTACTTGTTAAAACTGATTATGGTGAAGTTGTTGTAAATGCCGCTAAATCTAGGGATGCACCTCATGAAGGAACAGTATTTATTTGTAAAGGACCATGGGCAAATACTGTAGTAAGTCATGAAACTTACTGTTGTTCAGATCCTACCTACAAAGGGGTTAAATGTACTGTTGAAAAAACAGATAGAAAAGTTTTATTAATGGCTGATCTTATGAGATTAGTTTATAAAAAATATGTTAATGAAACTGATGATGAAGTAATTGAAAATATGCCATCATTAGGTGAAAGACCTGTTTATAGAGGACGTAAATGGGAGGAATTCGATGACTTATGAACCACCAGTAACTGATTATGATGAAATTGTAGAAAACTGTACATGTGCATTCTGTGGATGTAACTGTGATGATTTAGATTACTTAATTAAAGATGGTCATGTAGTTGCTGTAAGACATGCATGCAGATTAGGTGCAAGTAAAATCATGGAAGATATGGATCAAAGATTAATTGTACCTATGGTTAGAGGAGAAGACGGAGAGCTTGAGGAAACTGATTGGGATACAGCACTTGACACTGCTGCAAAATACATTGCAGAATCTGTTAGGCCTGTATTCTATGGTTGGTCTGAAACCTCTATTGAATGTATGAAAGAAGGACTTGAATTAGGTCAATATATTGGGGCTGTTTTAGATAACCAAGCTACCATCTGTCATGGACCTAGTTTACAAGCTGTTCAAAATGCAGGATACCCAATTCAAACCTTAGGTGAAGTTAAAAACAGAGCAGATATGGTTGTTTACTCTGGTAGTAATGCTATGAACTCTCACCCAAGACATATGGCTAGATACTCTGTATTCCCTCGCGGATACTTCAGACAAAGAGGAAGATTTGATAGGACTGTTGTAACTATGGATCCTAAATTCTCAGATACTGCAAAAATGTCTGATAAATGGATTGGATTTGAACAAAACGGTGATTATGGTTTCTACAATGCAATTAGGGCTGTAATCAAAGGTAAAAAACTTACTCAGAACGTTGTTTCAGGAATTCCTAAAGAAGATATCTATGAATTAGTAGATGAAATGAAACATGCAGAATTCGGTGTTCTCTTCTTTGGTTTAGGTTTAACCCATACTTTATCAAAACAAAGAAACATTGATATTGCAATTAAAATGGTTATGGACTTAAACAAAGAAAGTAAATGGGGACTCACTCCTATGAGAGGTCACTTTAATGTAAACGGTTTCAACATATTTATGGCTTATGAAACTGGATTCGCATTTGGTGTTGACTTCTGTAGAGGATATGCAAGATATATGTTAGGTGAAACTAACACTATAGATTTACTTGTAAGAAAAGAACCAGATGTATTCATGGTAATAGCAGCTGATCCTGGTGCTCACTTCCCTAACGGAGCAAACCAACACTTAGCTCATATCCCAGTTATTCAAATTGATATTCACTGGGGACCATCTACTGAACTTGCAGATGTTGTATTGCCTGGTTCCTTTATTGGTGTAGAATGTGCTGGTACCAGTTATCGTATGGATGGTGTACCTATCTACATGAAAAAAGCAATTGATAAACCAGAAACCTGTCGTGATGATGAATGGATTGTACGTGAACTTAAAGAAAGAGTTATGAAACTTAGAGAAGAACCTAACGTAGCTCCTAAATACGTACCTAACCCGGCAGCAGAATAAAAATATAGGTGATTTTATGGAATATATACTTAAAAATGGTATTGTTTACGATCCTGCTAATGAAATAAATGCTGAGAAAAAAGATGTATACTTCAAAGACGGAAAAATCGTTGAAGACGTTTCTTCTGCTGCAAAAGTTATTGATGTAACTGATAAAATCGTTATGCCAGCAGGTGTAGATACACACGCTCACGTTGCAGGACCAAAATTAGTTTTAGGAAGATTATACAGACCTGAAGATTCAAGAAGAGGAGTAACTCAAAAAACTAAAGTAGAAAAAGGAGAATCCGGATTTTCCATTCCTAGTTGTCCTACTACTGGTTACAGATATTCAAGAATGGGTTATGGTACTGTCTGTGAAGCAGCTATGCCTCCTTTAGAAGCAAAACACACTCACGAAGAAATCGGTATCATTCCAAACCTCGATATTAACCCATTAACTTTATTCGGTAACAACTGGTTTGTATTAGAACTTGCTAGAGAAAACAAGATTGATGAACTTGCAGCATTTATCTCTGCATGGTTAAAGATTACAAAAGGATATGGTGTAAAAATTGTAAACCCTTGTGGTAGTGAAGCATGGGGTTGGGGTATGAATGTACACGGATATGATGATAAACCACCATATTTCGATGTAACCTCAAGACAAGTTGTAAGATCACTTGCAAAAGCAAATGAAAAATTAGGACTTCCTCACTCCATTCATATACACCCTAATGATTTAGGACACCCAGGTAACACCGGTACTACTATTGAAACTCTTGACTCACTTAAGGATATTGTTAAGAGTACTAAAAAAGCAGCATCAGTAAGAGATCAAATTGTACACTGTACCCACATGCAATTCCACTCATACTCTGGAACCAACTGGAAAAACGCTGGATCCGGAGCTCAAGATGTCGCTAAATTCATGAACCACTGTAATTATGCTACTGGAGATATTGGTCAAGTAACCTTAGATGAAACTACCACCATGACTGCAGATGCACCAATGGAATACGATTTATACCAATTATCCGGATTAAAATGGGTTAACGCAGATATTGAATGTGAGACTGCTGCAGGTATTATACCATGTATTTACTCACCTAAAACTCCTGTTAGTACTTTACAATGGGCTATTGGTCTTGAATTATTCTTACTCATTAAAGACCCATGGCAAATTAACTTAACCACAGACCATCCTAATGCAGGGCCATTCACCAGATACCCAAGAATTATCTCTTGGTTAATGAGTGCTCCAAAAAGGATGTCTATGATTGAAAACGGTGAAGTACACAAATGGTCCTACAAAAGAACTTCCCTTGCTACCCTTGACAGAGAATATGATTTCTATGACATAGCTACTATTACAAGAGCAGCTAACGCAAAAATCCATGGTTTCACTGACAGAGGTAACTTATCCGTTGGATCTAATGCAGATATTGCTGTATACGATATTAACCCTAATGACTTTGACCCATCTAAAAACCCAGAAGGTGTTGAAAAAGCATTTAGCCGTGCTAAATACACTATTAAAGACGGTCAAATCGTTGTTAAAGATGGAGAAATTGTTAGTACAAAACCTTCCCACGTAATCTGGACCAATGTTAAAGGTATGGAAGAACAAGAAAAAGAAATTCTTGATAAAGTCATGCCATTCTTTACTCAATACTACTCAGTTAAATGGGAAAACTACAAAGTACACGACCACTTCTTATCCAACCCAATAAGAGTTGACGTAGAAGCTGAAGGTAAATAGGGTGATAAAATGAAGACTATTACTTTTGATGTTAAAAAACGAAATCCAATTGCATTAGAAATGGATGAAATTATTCCAGATACAATTTACACTTGGGAAGAAGCTGATTTCGATAAATATGCTGTTCCTGTAGGAAACTCCAGATTCCCATTAACCGATTTCTTTGATATTACAGTAGAAGGAACTGCTGACTCTCCTGCTGAAGTAAAAATGATTTTTAATGGGGATTGTGGAAGAGTTAAATACATTGGTACTAAAATGAGTGCTGGAGAGATTATAGTAAATGGTGATGTAGATTTACACGTAGGAGCTGAAATGTCCGGAGGATCCATTACTGTAAAAGGTAATACCGAAGCTCATGCAGGACGTGAAATGTCTGGAGGAAAACTCGAAATTTACGGAAACACCAAAGAATTCACTGGTGCTTCTTACATTGGTGAATGGAGAGGTATGTCCGGAGGACAAATCATAGTTCATGGAAATGCAGGAAAACAATGTGGTGAATGTCTTGTAGGGGGACATATCCACGTATTAGGTGACTGTGATATTCTTGCAGGTATCCACATGAGAAAAGGTCTTATTGAAATTGACGGTAATGTAAACCGTTGGCCTGGTGGTCAAATGAAAAACGGTAACATTGTTATTCACGGAAAACTCGGTAGATTACTTGAAGGTTTCGTAGAAGAAGAAATTGTTACCGATCCTGATGTAAAAGGTGTACAATTCAAAGGAACTTACATCAAATACAGAGGGGATATTGCTTTAAACGGTAAAGGACATTTATATCTTGATGCTGAGAAAAACAGAGACAAATTATCTGCATGGAAAGATGAAGATGATGAATATATCAGTCTCGGAGATAACAGATTAAGATAGAAAAGGGATTTAAAACCTTACAAACACAATTGGGTAGGGAATTTATTCCCTTTACTCAATACTTTCAAATGAACTTATTTTAAAAACGATTTTTACAAACAATTAAATACTTCTTTTATAAATTGATTATTTGATTAGTATTTACTCTAATTTTGATTTTAAACTGATTTTCTTATTTTAAATTACTTAATATTGTGTAATTAATTTGATTTTGATTTTAAGTTGCTTTTCTTATTTTAAATTATAGTTATTTATTTTAAATTTGATTCTGAATTGATTTTCTTTACTATTTTTATCTTTGATTAATCATTTTCACTTAAAATTCGATTTACATAAATTTTAAAATTAGATTTTTAATAAGGGTATTGTTTTATATTGGGTGAAATTTTATTTAATCATTTAAAAATATTGTAGAAATCTAAATAAATAATATCAAAAGTTTTTAATAAATTGAAAAATAATACTTAATATAATAGATTATTTTAAAAATTCTAAGAGATGATATTATGGTACAAGATGGAGAAGAAATCCAAATGACTCCTGAAGAGGCAATTGATTATATCTTTAACAAGGTAAATGTTGGAGACACTTTAGAGTTATCTTATAATCGTATATATGCTCCTGGTGAAGTCATTAGTATTGTTGAACCAGATGAAGAAACCGGTGAAGGTGTAAGGGTCAACTTAGAGCTTAATGGTAAAATGTTAAATGACTGTGTTGAAGTTGATTTAAATAATATTAAAGATGAGTTAATTGAGGTTCATCATATACATGATGGAGAGGAAATAGTAATAGAAATATTATAGACATGACTTTATTGACAATTCTTAATTAGAATCTTTATATTTTTTATAAATTTTTAAGATATTTCACTTTATTTTTAACCAAAGACCTTAGAAACTTTATTAATTTTTTTCATCTTTTTTTATTATTTTATTAAGATCTGTTTTTAAATATTTAAGTGAGTCTTGATGTTTTATTTATTAAAAGATAATTTTTTTTTAATAAGTTAATGTAGGACTGTAATCTGTTTTGATGGGGGATTATAAAAATAGGGGGTTATCGATTTTAATTAATAAATAGTTTTTTTTAATAATTTAATGTAAATATGTTTTTTTTTAATTGTTTTTTTTTTTGATAGGGAGCTACAGAAATAGAATTTTATTATTTAAACTAAGAAATAGTTTTATTTATTAGATTGAATATTTTTTAATATAAAAAAATATTTAAAAAATTAAAAATAATAGAGGTAATCTATTCATCAATTACTTCATAGTAGGAACCAATTGCACATGCCTTACAAACCGGTTTTCCACCAAGGTAAACTTGTTGATCATCAGCTATTTTCTCACCACATACTGAACAGAATGTTGAGGTGTGAAGTGCTCCTGGTTTTTGAGCTTCTTTAAGTCCTACAATTCTTACCTTTTCAACATTGAATAACTCTTCCGGTGGGGTCTCCCTAAATCTTTTGACCATTTCTTCTTTAGTTTCACATTGATCTCCAGGTTTGTTTGCATCTGCATCAGATACTCTGATTGCCTCCTCGGTGTCCATGTTATAGAATGTGACTGCAAATCTACCATAGTACATTTGTTTCAATGCTCTTTTTCCCATGTTACAATGGGTTACAACTAAAATAGCATCGGACATACATCTATCGTTTTCAACAAATACCATTAAATTTTTATGTCTTTTGTTAAGTTCCATTCCCATTAATTCCATTCCATACATAGCAAGTTTGGTTCCAATAGCTATTCCTCCACAGACTTCACCATGGAATTCTTTAACTTTTGCAAGTTGTTCATCATATTCTTTTAAGTCCATTTTTTCACCTTTATTAATTTTATTTATTTATTTATTTATTTATTTGATTTGATTATATAATCAACATAAGTATTTATAAACAATATTTGGCTTTAATCTTCCAGTATAAGCTATAACTTTTCATTATCTAATTATTCATAAGGAACACACAGTTTCCGATTGTCCTCAAGCTCAATTAATCTTACATTATTAACGTCATATGCTTTTTTAATATTCTCTTCCGTTACAACCTCGTTGGGATTTCCGAAAGCTATAAAATGTTTGTCCTTCATAACTGCTACCTTGTTGCTTGCAATGAATGCATGATTTGGGTTGTGGATACTCATTATAACTGACAATCCGCTGGCAGCTAACTCTTTTATGATATTCAATAGTCTGAATTGATTTCCAAAGTCAAGGTGTGAGGTAGGTTCATCTAAAATAAGTATATCCGGTTCCTGAGCCAGAACCCTTGCAAGAAATACCAATTGCCTTTCCCCTCCACTGATGTTTGTGTAGTTTTTATCTTTGAGATATTCTATGTTTAATGTTTTAAGTGCATTGTCCGCTATTTCTATATCCTCTTTTTTTGGGTATTCCCTTAGATTAACGTAAGGTGCCCTTCCCATTATCACAACTTCCTCAACTGTAAATGGGAATGTTGGGATATGTCCCTGTGGAATATATCCGATGTTTCTGGATATCTCCTTAAAGTCCATATTTTGGATATTTTTGCCTTTAATCAATATTTCCCCTTTATCTGGCTTATTAATGCCATTTAAACATTTAAGAAGTGTGGTTTTACCGGTTCCATTTGGACCTAAAATAGATAGGACATCTCCCTTGTCTATATTAAAGCTTATATCCTCAAATATAAATGGGGATTCATCATCATATCTAAATGAGATATCTTCAACATCTAATAACTTTTCCATATTTACACTTCTTTTATAAGATATTTTATTTTTAATATTAAATTCTATAGAACACTTTGGTAAAAATTATATTTTAATTGAAACTATGACCATTCTGAGTAACCTTTTCTAAGTAAGTATAAGAATATTGGCACACCAATCACAGCAGTTAAAATACCTATCGGGATTTCAATACTTATTATGCTTCTAGATATATCATCAATCAAAAGTAGGAAGCTTGCACCAATACTTAGTGATGCAGGTATTAATATCCTGTGGTCTGGACCTACAATCATACGGGTAAGGTGTGGTACAAGAAGTCCCACCCATCCTATGATTCCACTTATGGACACTGACGCCGAGGTGATAAGTGTTGCAGCTGTGATGATAATCAATCTTAATTTTTCCGGGTTTTCACCTAAGGCCTGAGCCTCCTCGTCACCCATTGCAAGTAAATTTATTCTCCATCTTAGAGCCATTAGGATTACCAGGCCTATGACTATGGGAATTAATGCTATTAATAATTTGTTTGAGGTGATACTTGAAAGGCTACCCATTAGCCAGTAAACGATTTGAGGCAATTGTTATATGGGTCTGCAATAAATTTGGCAGCGGAAATTAATGCATTGAAAAACGCAGAGATTCCAACTCCTGCAAGAACCAACACAAGTATTCCTCCACTTTTATATGATTTGGATATTATATATGTAATGGAAACTGATATGATTCCGAATATAAACGCGAACATTTGTATAAACACATTCCCCATTGATAGGAGAATGGCGATACTTGCCCCGAATCCTGCACCGTTTGCAACACCTAAAAGGGCAGGTGATACAAGGGGGTTTTTAAAATACCCTGAAATGCAGCACCTGCAATTGACAGTGACGCACCTACTAACATCGCGGCTATGATTCTTGGAAGTCTTATCTGAAATACTATGGTTGAAACTGATGGAGAAACAGTAAGTGAAGGTATTATAGGACTTAATATTGTTTTAATAACATCAATAGGAGCTATTGGATACCTTCCAATTGCAAATGATAAAAAGAACATTATTACTGGAAGTAGTATTAATAATGTCCATTCCAATATCTTGTTATCTTCCATTTTTCCACCATTTTCTAATTTCTATCATAAAATTATTTATTCTCTCTATTAAAGTTCCCTTATGCTTGTAATATTACATATTTGTCTCGTTTAATTCAGAATTTTTAAGTAATTCTGTAATCTGATCATCACTTAGGTCAATATGATAAAACTCATTATAAAATTCATGGGTTTCATCCTTTAAGTTAATGTCCTTAAATTTCTCTGGATAAATTACTTTGGCAGTCCAAGGGACCCCCATTATCATATTAGCACCTACAGGTCGGTCAAACCATTTGTATGGTGAGGAGGGGATAAATAAACTTGATGGTTCTTAACTGCTTTTATATTGGACCACTTTGAGTTATTATATACGCCGTTATAGAATTCAGAGTCTGTAGTTATGATTATATCCGGGTTCCATTTTATTACCTGTTCAATTGAAACTTGCACACTACTTGAGGAATTGGAATTTCCAATATCCGCAACATTCTTTCCTCCACATAAGTCAATTAATTGGCCATGTACAGAATCTGAAGGATCAGTTGATAGACCATCGGTACTTTCGGCATAGTATACCTTTTTCCTTTCATTATCCGGAATGTTTTTAGCTACACTTTCAACTTTATTGATGTTCTTTTCATTAAATTCGTTAAGTTCTTTAGCTTTTGACTCTTCACCAACTACCTTTCCAACAAATTCAATAGAGGAATTCATTGTAGTAATATTTGTATCATCGTAAACTGCAACATCAGGTATTGAACCAAATTTTTTCTGTCTATCTTCCACATCGGATACTTCACCACTTTCATCTACAGAGTCAAATATAATCTCTGGTTCTGTAGCTAAAAATTGTTCATAGTTTCCTGTCTGTGTTCCATACCAACTGCCTATATTAGGATAATTCTGATATTGGCTAGGCACATACTTTAATTCGTCACTTGTCCATTGGAAGTTCATTTCTCCTAGTTTATCCGGAGCAATCATGTAAAGTATTGTGGTAGTTGGAGGGCTAGTAGAAACAACTTTACTAACACTTTCCGGCACAGTTAAACTTCTATTTGCCATGTCTGTTATGGTATGATTTTCATTAGATTTAACTGAGGAAGGTGTTAAAAAAACGTTTACAGCAATTAAAGATGGGTGTATTTTTGTATTTGGAATTATTTTTTAATCGATTCTATTAGAAAAATTATATCTAATAATGTTTTAATCCCTTAATTGAAAATGGCTGTTATTTCTTTAAATTGTTAAAAATGGTGTTTAAATTTATTGAATAGTTTTTATTCCTTAAAATTATTCCAATTAAGATTAAAAATAGTATTTATTTGATTTAAGGTGTATTTAGTTAAATTAAAAATAGCATATTATAATCTGTTTTATGGGATTTATATAAATCCATAAAAGATTTCATAATTGTAGATAAAATATTAAAAATGGGAGAAATTTGTAGTTTATTTATTCGAGTACTGCATGTCTTTTTTTCAAGTCATTTTCGGTTTTACCTAGCCTGTTCATTAGTTCACATATGAGTCCGTCTAGAAATATAAGTGAGGTCAATTCAAAAGCAGTACCTAATGGAGTAAGTGATGTGTAATTACCATCGATTTGACGTTTAAGATAATTTTTATCATCTGCTTCAGCTTTAGTTCTTCCTCTAACATATATGGAAACATCGGATATTTTTCCTAGGGATGATTTTGGATATGAAGTTAGGGACAATATTCTTGCTCCTCTTTTTTTGGATGTTTTTGCAGCAGAGACAATTGTGTTAGTTTCCCCTGAACCTGAAATTGCCAAAATACAATCCTCATCATTTATTGCAGGGGATATGGTCTCTCCAACAACATATGCACTTATTCCTAAATGCATTAATCTCATTGCAAAGGCTTTTGCAACAAGTCCTGATCTGCCTGCACCTATTACAAAAACATTCTCTGCATTGGTAATCTCATTCATAAAATTATTAATTTCATCATTGTCAAGATAGGTTTCAGCTTCCTTTACATTCTCTATAATCGCTTCAATAGATGATTTCATTAACTCCATATTGATCTTCCCGTATATTATCTAAACATTATTTTTATAATAATAACTATAATATACTATATATTAATTTTGATTTAGATTAAAAAATTAGCAATTATTAATTATATTAAAAGGCATGATCATGACTGATGAGGTAAAACCAGTAATTGGTATTGAAATAAATGATAGGATTTATAATTATAAGTTGTTTCAATCTTTAGACCTGTTATCTAAAACATTTTCTCAAAGAAAAGCAGCTAAAGAGTTAGGCATTTCCCATTCTGTTTTTAACAGAAGAATCATTAATGCAGAAAAGTCTTTGGGATATAAGCTTGTAGATAAGGTAGGCTCTGGAAGTGAACTTACAGATAAGGGTTTTGAACTTTTGGATATCTATCATACCTATAACAATCGTCTTAAAAAATCAGATAATATTCGTATTGCTGGGGGACATATTATTACAGGTTTAATTGAATCATTAGATTTGCCTTTCAATATTCAGGTTCTAAGTACAGATAATGATAATGCATATGACCTTGCAAAGGATGATTTGATTGATATTCTTGCTTTGGACGATCCTCTTTTGGCATTTAAGGAGGATTTAAATTTCACTCCTATAGCATTTGATTCATTGGTTCTTGTTTCAAACGATGAAAACAATCAGGGGATAAATGCTATAGATGATTTGTCTAATTTGGATTTCGTCTCTGTTAAGGGTACCGCTCAGAGATTGGTATGGGATACATTAAATTTTAATGATATTGAGTATAATATAGTAAAAGAAGTTAAATCTCAGTTTGATGCGTTTAAACTTGTTAAAAACTCTGATAATCTCTACACTTTCCTAAATGCCAGCTATTTTAAAGGTAATTCTGTTTTAAAAAATCAGACAAGACATTCGTTAGGTTTGGTATATAATCCTGGATATGACGGTAAGGTTGATGATTTTGTTGAGTATATATTAAATAAATGTTCTGATGTCATTCGATTAGAGGGTTTTACTCCAATAGGATATTGAAAATAAAGGAATATCCTTTAATATTGATAATTCTATATTAATGCTAAGTACTGTATGATTGTTCCAAATCTAAGTGTTGTACAAAAGAAAATCACCAATATGTATAGTAATAATCTATTTTAAATCTGGTTTATTTATTATTAATATAACTAGGGATGTAATATACTTTGTATACATAATATTATATCCGATACATGTAGATTATTTTATATTAATACTTTTCATATACTATGAAAATTTATTATTATAATGTATAATCTAAATATTATCACAAGATTTTTATAGTAATTTTTTCTTAAAATTATAATATCTTACTTATATTTTTTCTTTAATTATTAAGGGGTATTCCTTTTATTATTGGGCTATAACTTAAATTTTTGAAGAATTCATTGTTTTTTTATTTATTTTTACTTAATAAGGTGATTTTATGGATGAAAACCCTAAACTATTAGTTATCGGACACACAGCCTCAGATGTTATTATTCAGGTTAATGATTTTCCAAAAATAAATACATCTACCCATATGGAGTCTATGAAAAAATTATATGGAGGTGCCGGTGCCAATGTGGCTATGGTTGCAGCTATTTGTGGATTAGATACTACTTTAGTCTCTGCTGTAGGTGAGAACTTTAAACAATCTGATTATTATAACTCTTTTGAGGATAACAATATTAATACAGATTATTTAATCTATGTGGAAGGGGAACCTAACGCCACAGCTATCATGGTAAACAATGATAATAGTGATCAGGTAACTTATTTCTATGAAGGTGCAGGAGGTAAATTCTCCAATTATGGTGTGCCTGTAGAGGCTATTGATAAAGTTGATTTTGTACATCTTGCAACAGGCGATCCAGACTATAATTGGAAGGCATCTTGCGAGGCTAAAAGGCAAGGTAAGGGTGTGTCATTTGATCCAGGTCAGGATTTAACCATATATCCTGCAGAAAGACTTAAACAGGTCATTGAAAATTCCACCATATTATTTGGTAATAATTATGAGATTGATAGAATCATAAATATCTTAGGTATGGATATTGATGGTTTACTTGATTTAGGTCCTGAAATAATTATTAAAACATGTAGGGAGAATGGTAGTATATTGTATACCAAAGAGGGTAAAATTACTGTAGATGCTATTTCAAGACCTGCCGTAGATCCAACAGGCGCGGGAGATTCATATAAAGCTGCATTTTTATATTATTACCTTAATGGCAAATCTTTAGAAGAGGCTATTAAATTCGCATCTTCTGTTTCCTCATTTATTGTTGAAAAACAGGGATGTCAAACCAATATCCCTTCACTTCAACAAGCTTTAGAAAGGATGAACTCATTTTATGATGATTAATTCTTTTTTAGCTATTTTTTCTATTTTTTAATAATTTTTATTGTCTTAATGGATTTTAATTAATTTTTAACTTTTTTTTAATCATGGAACTTTGTTTGCCTGATTTCTTGACTTGACTTTGTTTTGGTTTTTTTTATCATTTATTTTTATTGGATTTGTTGACTTGACTTTGTTTTAGTTTTTTTATCATTGGGGTGGTTGTTTTAAATGAATTATTGGTTTTTAAATCAATTTTGGTTTTTTTAATCCTTATTTCATTTCAAATGGATTAATTTTTTATTATATTTTTTTGTTAATCGGTTTTTAATTGCTTTTTAATCTTTTAATAAAGTCTTCTTTATTCTTATCAAATAAAACTTAATTTAATTAAAGATTAATAGATAATTTTAAATAAGATTAATATAAATCATTAAATATCAATTTAAATTGAGGTTTTACTTAATTCAACTTGATTTATTTAAAAATAACTTGATATTTTAATCATGTGGATTTTATAAATTTCAATTCTATTAATCGATTATGGTGTGATTATGACTCAATTAGAAGAAGCTAGATCAGGAAATATTACAGAAGAGATGAAAACCGTTGCACACAGGGAAGGGGTTTCCGAGGAGTTTATATTAAACTCTGTTGCAAATGGTACAATTGTTATTCCAAAGAATATAAATCATGATATTAAGGCAACCGGTATAGGTGCAGGTCTTAAAACAAAGGTTAACGCAACTGTAGGTACCTCTACAGATATTGTTAACTTTGATGAGGAGGTATATAAGGCTCAGGTTGCAATCGATGCAGGTGCAGATTGTTTAATGGAGTTAAGTATTGGTGGGGATTTGGACGATATAAGAAGGAGAGTATTGGATATGTCTCCACTTCCAGTAGGTAGTGTTCCTGTTTATCAGGCAGCTATTGAATCTATTAGAGAAAATGGTTCTGTAATATACATGGAAGAAGATGACATGTTTAAAACCATTGAAAAACAGGCTAAAATGGGTATAGACTTTATGGCTATTCATTGTAGTGTAAATGTTGAAACATTAAAGAGACTTAAAAAACAAGGCCGTAAATGTGGTTTGGTATCCCGTGGGGGATCCTTTATCTCCTCATGGATGGTTGAAAACAAGAAAGAAAACCCTTTATATAAAAACTTTGATTATGTACTGGACATTGCAAAAGAATATGATGTTGTATTGTCCCTTGCAAATGCGATGAGGGCAGGTTCAATTGCTGATTCAACTGATAGGGCTCAAGTACAAGAACTCATTGTTTTAGGTGAATTGGTAGACCGTGCAAGGGATGCTGGGGTTCAAACTATGATAGAAGGTCCAGGTCATATTCCAATTAATGAGATTCCTGCAAATGTTACTATTCAGAAGAAATTATGTAGTAATGCACCATTTTATATGTTAGGACCTTTAGTATGTGATATTGCTCCAGGTTATGATCATATCGTATCAGCTATTGGTGCTGCAGAATCTGCTAAAGCAGGTGCAGACTTTATTTGTTATGTTACCCCTGCAGAACATTTGGCTTTACCATCTCCTGAAGACGTAAAAACTGGTGTGATTTCAACAAGAATTGGAGCATATGCTGGAGATATGGCTAAAGGTATACACCATGGTGAAAAGGACTTGGTAATGGCTGAGGCTCGTAAGTCTTTAGACTGGGAAGCTCAGTATAATGCTGCTATTTCACCTGAAGATGCACGTGCAAAAAGAGCAAACAGGCCTCCTTCAGATAGTGACGCATGTACCATGTGTGGAGATTACTGTGCTATTAAGATAGTTAATGGGTGGTTGGATAAAGCAGATGAGGATGTTTTTGACGGTATTTAAAACTATTGAAAATTCTCTTTTATCATTTTTATCCTTAAATTTTTAATATTTTCATTATTGTTGATTTATTTTTTCTTATTTTTCATTGGTTTTTACAGATATTCTTTATATTGATTTTTTATAATTGGATTTATTAAGATTAATATTTTAAATGGTTTTATAATGATATTTTTGGTTTATAAGACTTTTAATATATTTAAAATCCTGATTTTTTCAAATAGTTTTCACGTCCTCGATATTATTAAATACTAATTTTTATAAAAATTACTAGTAGAAAATTAATAATTTTATTTTTTTACATATTTCTTTAAATTAAATTTTAAGAATTATAATCTTTTTTATATATAAATAAGGGATATTATGGATTACTTTGATAGATTAGAAAAAGAAACACTTGAACTCTATGATATTGCTAATGAAGCTCGTTCTAAAGGTTTGGATATGACTACGGAATGTGAAATTCCTAGGGCAAAGGATTTAGCAGAAAGAGTAGAAGGGCTTGTTGGTCCTGAAGGTGTTGCTAAAAGAATCAAAGAACTAGAAGCAGAATTAAATGACCGTGAAAAGGTGGCTTTTGAGATTGCTGCAGAGATTGCCTCTCAGGATATTGAAGAGGAAGGCAAGGCTGCCGAGGAAAAACGTCAACAACTTGCAGATCAGGGTTTAAGAACTGCTTTAGCTATTCTTACTGAGGGAGTAGTAGCGGCTCCTTTGGAAGGTATTTCTCAGGTTTTAATTAAGGAGAATCCTGACGGTGGGAAATATATTGCAGTATATTTTGCAGGGCCTATTAGGAGTGCAGGAGGTACTGCTGCAGCATTATCAGTACTTCTTGGTGATAAAATTAGGGTGGCTACAGGTTTGGATATTTATAAACCTTCAGATGATGAGATTGAAAGATATGTTGAGGAGGTGGAACTTTATGAATCTGAGGTTACCAATCTACAATATTCTCCAACCCCTGAGGAGGTAAGACTTGCTGCTCGCAGTATACCTGTAGAGGTTAGTGGGGAACCTACCGATCAGATTGAAGTTTCTCACAGGGATCTTCCAAGGGTTGAAACAAACAACATCCGTGGTGGAGCTCTTCTTGCTATGGTTGAAGGTGTTATTCAAAAATCCAAAAAGATCCATAAAATTGCAAATAAACTAGGCTTGGATAAATGGGAGTTTTTATTAGAATATGCAAAGCCTAAAACTGATGATTCAGATGATGATGAATCTAAAGGTGACGGAGAAGAGGTAAGTTCAATTCCAGGGGAAGTTGATCAGAAACCAATATTTGCTAAATATATTCAGGATATTATTGGTGGAAGACCTGTTTTAAGTTATCCTTCAGAGAAAGGTGGATTCAGATTAAGATATGGTCGTTCACGTAATACAGGTCTTGCAACTATGGGTGTTCATCCTGCAGTTATGGAAATAATTGAATTTATCGCTGTTGGAACCCAGATGAAAATTGAAAGACCTGGTAAGGGTAACTGTGTGGTTCCTGTAGATTCTATTGAGGGACCAATTGTAAAACTTAAAAATGGAAATGTTCTTCAAATCGACTCAATTAAAGAGGCTCGTAAGGTTAAAAAGGATATTGCTGAAATTCTTTTCCTGGGAGATATGTTGATTGCTTTTGGTGAGTTTTTAAGAAATAATCAACCAATGTTACAAGCGGGCTGGTGTCAGGAATGGTGGATAGAACATATTAGAAATTCATCAAAGTATCAATCTGAGGGAGATAATCATGAGTTGGATTTAAAAACTTTAGAATTTGAGAAGATATCTGCCCCCGAGGCATTCAGAATATCTAAGGAGTATAGAATACCTTTACATCCAGATTATACTTATTGCTATCATGATATAAGTAAAGAAGAGCTTAATGATTTAATCAATTGGATTTTACCACAAATCAAGGATTATAAGGATGGCGATGAGATTGTACTTGATAAATCCTATCAAAAACGTATTCTTGAGGTTATAGGGGTTCTTCATACTGTTGATGATGGTAAGATTATTCTGGATTCTGATACGTCTTATGCAATTGTCCATACATTAAGAAGACCTTTCAATGATGAGGAATTATCCAATCATGATTTGAAGGTGATGGATGTATTAAACGATATATCAGAGGTTCCTATAGAATATAAAGCACCGGTTTATATTGGAACCCGTGTAGGTAGACCTGAAAAATCTAAAGAAAGATTAATGAGACCAGCGCCACATGTTTTATTCCCTGTCGGTACCTATGGGGGTAGTAGAAGGTTGGTTGCTGAGGCTGCTAAAAAAGGTAATATTAGGATAGATATTGCAAGGAGGCAATGTACTAATCCTGCCTGTGGATTGAGTTCAAATCAGGCTCTATGTCCTTACTGTGGATCTCCTACCGAATTTGGTAAAACCGGGGTAAAAAATATTAATCTTGGTAGGATGCTTAAAAAAGCATCGGATAATGTAGGTGTAAGAAAGGTTGATGAGATTAAAGGTGTTGTAGGTATGATATCAGAGAATAAAATACCTGAACCTCTAGAAAAGGGAATTTTAAGAGCAAAAAATGAGGTTTTCACCTTTAAAGATGCAACCATTCGTCATGATTCCACTGATTTACCTTTGACCCATTTTATTCCGAGGGAAGTCGGAGTAAGTGTGGATAAACTTCTTGAAATGGGTTATACAGAGGATTGCTATGGTCAGCCTATTGAAAACGAGGAACAAATCATTGAACTAAAGGTTCAGGATGTTGTAATATCTGAGAAATGTGCAGATTATCTTGTAAATGTTTCTCATTATGTTGATGATGAGCTTACCAAATTCTATCACATGGATGCGTTTTACAATGTAAAAAAACGTGAGGATTTGATTGGCCATTTAATTGCAGGTCTTGCACCTCATACATCTGCTGGTGTTTTAGGTCGTATTGTAGGATTTACGAAGGCTTTAGGATGTTATGCTCATCCTTATTTCCATTCTTCTAAAAGAAGAAACTGTGATAGTGATGAGGATTCCGTCATGTTGTTACTTGATCCTTTAATCAATTTCTCAAAATCTTATCTTCCAAGTACTCGTGGGGGAAGTATGGATGCACCTTTAGTTTTATCTACAAGAATAGATCCTGAGGAAATCGATGATGAATCTCACAACCTGGATATCTTTGAAAGATTCCCTCTGGAATTCTTTGAAAGAACTAAGGAACCTTTAAAACCTGCGGAATTCCTGGACTTAATTGACAATGTAAGTATGCACTTAGGAACTCCTGAACAATATAGTGGTTTAATGTTTTCACATCATACCTCAAGTATTCATGCAGGTCCGACCTTGTGTATGTATAAACAATTGCCTTCTATGAAGGAGAAAGTTGAAGGACAAATTGGTCTTGCAGAAATTATACGTGCTGTAGATCAAAGAGGTGTTGTAGAGGGAGTTTTATCAAGTCATTTCTTACCTGATATTATGGGAAATGTCCGTGCATTTTCTAAACAGAAGGTAAGATGTACTAAATGTAATTCCAAATATAGGCGTATGCCTTTAACTGGTAAATGTAAATGTGGTGGTAATCTAATTCTAAGTGTATCTAAGGGTTCTGTTACCAAATATCTGGATATTTCACAGCAACTTGTTAACAGGTATCCTGTATCACACTATCTTGAACAGAGATTGGAGATTCAGGAGTTCGGTATTCATTCATTATTTGAAAGTGATAAATCCAAACAAAGCTCTTTGGATATTTTCTTATAATTTAAGAAATTGGTTTATATTGTCATATTGTAAATTCTTAGAATTTTCATTGTTTAGATGATTCTAATTTAATTTACATTTCATTTCATGTTTATATTCTTGTAAGGCTCTTAAATTAATTTATAATCGTATAGGTTATTTTAATTTAGTTTTTACAGATTATACTACATAATACATTATTTGAAAATATAAATTTGTTTGTATTAATACGAACATTTTTATACTACTTTGACTAATGTATTAATGCTAAAGTATTATGAAAATTTTATAATACTTGAAAATTTTTATTAAATATTATAGGTTCAATACGGGATTAAATTTAATAAATCTGTTTTATATTAAGTTATAGGGTTTTTAGGACTTAATAATATTTTATTTTTATTTAAGTGGAGATATTAAAATGGAAACTAGATCAAATATTGCAGAAAACTTAAAAGAGGATGTAAAGGTTTCTGTTAAAAAAAATAATGGAGTAATGGAAAGATTCAGTTATGAAAAACTATTAAAATCTTTAGTAATGGTAGAAGCTCCATTCTTTGAATCAGATAAGATTATTGCAAATGTTGTCTCATCATTATATGATGGAATAACTACAAAAGAAATTAAGAAAATTGTTTATGAATCATTATCTGAAATTGATGAGGAATCAGCAAACAAATACTTGGCTAACACTACCCTAAAAGTAAGAACTACAAGGGATAAAATCGAATCATTTGATTTATCTAAGATTGCCAATACCCTAGTTGAGGAAACCGGTGCTTCACAGGAAACTGCATTTGAAATTGCTTCTGATGTATGGAAGGAACTTAAAAAATTAAATGTGGAATACTTAACCGCACCTATGATTAGGGAAATTGTTAACACTAAACTTGTGGAATATGGTCTTGAAGACTTAAGGAAAAATTATACTCGTTTAGGAATCCCTGTATATAATATTACCTCATTAATTGAAAACGGAAACAAAAGTAATGCAAACATGATGCACAACCCTGAAACCATTCATAAGTTTGTTGCAGATGAGGCATTAAAACAATATGCATTATTACATATGTTACCATCACATCTAGCTGATGCTCATATGTCTGGGGACATCCATATACATGATTTAGAATACTTTGCAGCAAGACCATTAAACTGTCTACAACATGATATTAGACAATTTATCAGATATGGTCTTAAAGTAGATGGAACCGGGGATCACACTTCTGTTGCAGGAGCTCCTGCTCATATGGAAACCTTAATGAATCATACAGGAGAAATCATGTTAGCAGCTCAACAGAACATGTCTGGAGGACAAGCTATGTCTTTCTGGAATGTATTCGTTGCTCCATTTGCAAGAGGCAGATCTTACGATGACATTAAACAATGTGTACAAATGTTAATCTACAACTTAAACATGGCTTATGCTGCTAGAGGTTCACAGGTACCATTTACAAGTATGCAATTAGAATTTGGAGTTCCTAAATTCTTAGAAGATGTAACTGCATATGGTCCTAGAGGTGAGGTTGTAGGAACCTATGGTGACTTTGAAGAGGAAACTAGATTAATCCAAAGGGCTTTCACAGAAACTTTATATGGTGGAGACAAAGACGGAAAACCACATCTTTTCCCAAATACAATCTACACATTACGTAAAGAAACATTAAAAGGAGATTATGACGAGGATTTATACAATGTTCATAAACTCTCAGCTAAATACGGTTCCCCTTACTTTGTGAATATGTTACCTAAATACAGAGGAAACATGGCAAATTATATGGGATGTAGAACCTGTCTTCAGGATACTTGGACTGGTGATTGGGATAAGGATTGTTTAAGAACCGGTAACCTTGCATATGTTACAATGAACCTACCAAGAATCGGATATCAATCTAAAGATGAATCACAAGTATTCGAATACTTAGATAATTATATGGATCTTGCAGTTGAAACCTTACTTATCAGAAGGGAACAAGGTCTTCACTGTTTAAATGATTATGATATTCTCCCATTCTTAACTCAGAAATTTGCAAAAGAAAACTATTACAGAGTTGAAAACTCAACATTGTCCTTTGGTTTCGTAGGATTAAATGAAATGTTAATGGCTCTATTTGGTGAAGGAATTGATAATCCTGATGCAAATAAATTCGGTGTAAAATGTATTAAATACATTTATGATAGAGCTCATGAATTACAAAAAGAAACAGGATTAAGATGGTCTGTAATTCAAACCCCTGCAGAGACTACTGCTTACAGATTTGCAACTCTTGATAAAGAACAATTTGGAGATAAAGCAATATTACAAGGGGATAATGGAGCTAACTATTACACTAACTCCTCACATGTACCTGTAAATTCCAATATCTCTCTCATTGATAAGATAAAAATCGAGGAACAATACCATCCACTTACTCCTGGTGGACATATCTTCCATGCATTTATGGGTGAATCTTACTCAGATCCTGAATCATTAATGAGTTTAACCAATAAGATTGCAAGAAAATCAGATATTGGTTTCTGGGCTTACAGTTCTGCTTTAAGTTTCTGTTTAAAATGTAAAACTTTAATGAAAGGATTAAGCAATAAATGTCCTACCTGTGGTGAAACTGAAGAGGTTGAATGGTATGATAGGATTACCGGATATGTTCAACAAGTAGGTCATGCAAAATCTGCTAATGGTGGATGGAATGCAGGTAAACGTCAAGAACTTATTGACAGACGTAGATTCCAAAAAAACTAAATCTTTAATCTCCACTTTTTATCCTTTTTAATAGATTTTGTTTTTTATCCATTTTTTACTTTTTTTTTTATTTGGATTACACTTTTTCTATATTTCTTAAATTATAGTATTTTACCAAATGTTTATACCTAAATATTCGTTGACCCAATTTGTGTAGAATGAGGTTAAATCAACTATTTTATAGAATTCATCTTCAAATATTTTAATTAATTCGTTTAAATTTTTAT